>Ga0326728_10002339_pt1 | contig 63635 bp, 59 predicted proteins | sample MB3enrmetagenome_FD_207602 | JGI IMG/M metagenome (GOLD analysis project Ga0326728, IMG submission 207602) | Lab enriched peat soil microbial communities from McLean, Ithaca, NY, United States - MB31MN | ecosystem: Environmental > Terrestrial > Soil > Wetlands > Peat | place: USA: New York...
GCAACGCTACCGCAAACCGGGAAAGCTTCCGCAAAAGACCGATCTCGACGAGGCGATCCTCCAACTGCGCGTTGCCGCCCAGCAGCAGCCTGAGCAACCCAAGATCTACTTGGCGCTTGGTCAAGTCTTAGCCGAAACGCTAGATCCTTCCGGAGCCCTCGAAATCCTCCGCAAGGCTGCCGACCTCGCTCCCCGCGACCCTACGTACTGTTACAACGTTGGGGAAGCCCTTCGCATGAAGGGTGACCTCGAGGGCGCAGAAGCCGAGCTGCGCAAAGCACTCGAGCTTGACCCCCACCAAGCGCCGGCCCGACGGTCGCTGGGGCTTGTGCTGCGGCAAAAGGGAGATCTGCAAGCGGCGGCTGTCGAGCTGCGACTTGCGGCCAGCCAATTACCCGAGGACGCCGAGGTTCGGGACAAACTCGGCGCGGTTCTACTCGGTCTGAATGACCTCAACGGCGCCATCAGTGAACTCCGCCAAGCCGTGCGTCTGGATCCGCACTTCTTCGAAGCCCGTCTGACGCTCGCCCGGGCGCTGGAAAGAGCCGGGCAGGGCGAAGCCGCGCAGAAGGAGCGAGAAGAGGCACAGAGGATCGAAACGCTATACCGGGCGCGCAGCCGCGCCGTGGTCCTGCTGCAGGCCGCAGCCGATCACCTGCGGGCGGGCGACACGGCCAAGGCGCTCGCAGAACTGCGTGAAGCAACAATCCTGAGCCCGGATTTTGCCGAAGCGCATTGGCAACTTGCGACGAGTCTCTGGCAGTCTTCCGGAGACCTGACGGAAATCATCAAAGAACTTCACACCGCCCTTGAGCTGGATCCTGATCATGCGCGGGCTCATTACCAGTTGGGCCTAGCCCGCACAAAACAAGGTATGAATGGATTGGCGAAGTCCGAATTCAGCCGCGCGTTGGAACTGGCCCCGAGTCTCTGCGATGCGCGTCGCGCTTTGGCAGAAATGGCTGAAGCAGATCGTGATTGGCCAAAGGCCATCGCCGAGTACCAGAAGTATCTTGCCTGGAGACCGAACGACGACGCAGCACAAAAAGCGCTCTCCATGGCGGAGGAGAACCTCAAGCGGAAATGACCCTGTAATTTCAACCCCATTTAAGAACCCGCCCATAAACGGTGATCTGTGTAAAAACTGATTGATGGGACGTGTGGAGGCGGAAGGCGGGGCTCGGTCGACGCGCTTTTCCAAGTGGACCGGAGGTTAGGCGGAGCGGCCCGCGCCCCTGGCCATTGGGCACAATCTTGGGACAGCTTCCTACCAACTGCCGCGCTCGCCGATGGTATCGATGACTCGGAAGAGCCGCCCTGCGCCGTTCAGCCAGTTCGTCTGGATGGCCCGTTCTGCTCTGTCACCGTCTCCTTGCTCGAGCGCTTGGATAATTACCGAATGTTCGTTCGCAGTTAAATCAAGTTTCTCCACAATCACGCTGGCATAGAGCCGCCAATACCTCTCGGCCTGGGGTGTGACGGCCCTGAGCAGTCTGCGCAAGCGAGGTCCCGCGCTGGCATCCACCACGGTTTGATGAAAACTCAGGTCGAGGTTAAAGATGAGGTTGGGATCCTCTCGCCCTTCCAGACCCAACTCCCGGAGTCCTTCATTGAGTTCTCGCAGTTTCTGGATGACGACGGACCGTGCTTCCAGGTCGAGCTGCGCGGTCTTCCGTGCCGCCAAGCCTTCCAGATGACCGATGATCGCATAGAGCTCCCCAGCGTCTTCCTTAGTAAGGGGAGCCACGGTCAGGCGTTCCTTAGTGCGATCACCGGAGGCTGAATTAATGAATCCCTCACGTTGGAGCATATGAAGGGCGCCCCTCACGGGCGTGCGGCTTACCCCGAGGTGTTCCGCCAGTTCCGCTTCGACAACTCGGCTGCCCGGCGCGAGTCGTCCGTGCACGATCATGTCACGAATCTGCCGGTAAGACTTCCTCAGGTTGCTAACACGTCCCGTGCGCCCCGAGCGCTGATCTCCCCGCGCCTGCCCGTTGACGGAGGTTGAAAGGGTTTCCCCCTCGGCCATCCGATTCTCTGAGTCAGTCTTCATAGGATAACCCCGTGCTTTCGGTATCTTCCGCGGATATCGAGAAACCCGAACGTGCCACCAGCCTCAGTTCAGCGTGTATGGGAATGCTGTGATCCGCAATTTGGCTGAACCGTAAGGAATAAGGGAGATCGTCTCTAGGGGTTGTTTGCTTTTTACGGGGCTTATGGGCAATGGTCCCGCGGAATCATCTACAATTTGCCAATCCGGTAGCCGTCGCGCTTTCGCTTTAATCTCCACGGGAGCGCCCTCAGCACCGAAGGGCCGATCGCCAAGAGTAGTCTCCGTTACCTCGAAAGACTGTGCAAAGTTGTCCTTGTCGATGACCAGCGCGTAATTCCACGGGGTAGTGGGATAGATCTCCCAATCCGATGCCGGTCCCGTCTGCTTGACCTTGTGCCAGCTCTCCCCGATTTTGAGCGAAAACACCAAAGGCCCGCGTTCCACAGCAATGGAGTTGTTGTACCAACGAGAATTTGCGACCCGCATCGGGAAGCGCAGTTCGACTCCGTCACCGCTCTTCCATTCGCGCTCCACGCGGTAAAACTCGCCTGCTTTCACACCCTCGCGCGCCGTGCCATTGACTGCCACCGTACCCCCGCTCGCCCACGCAGGAATTCTCAGCACGAGAGGGAACTTGACGGGCTGGGCGGGATTCACGGAGAGGGTTACGGTTTCCCGGAAGGGGTAGTCCGTCTTCTCCACGATGGTCACGGGCGTTCCTTGCCCGACCAAGGTGGACACTTCATTGGGGCCATACGCGACCGCCGCCAGGCCGTGATCCGGGGTGCCCATCCACAGGCTGGCCACGAACTTGGGCCATCCTTGATGCATGTTGGCAGTGCAGCAGCCGTAATTGGGTTCCAGGCCATAAAGGTTCGAGTCGGGATCGTTAGTCGTCCAGCGGCGGTTCGCCAAGCTGCACATGACTTGGTTCGCCTGCTGATCGTATTGGTGACCCCACATGTCGACGGTTAGAGTTCCGGGCAGGGCATTATAGGCGATCTTTTCCAGCCGATCTCCCAAAGCGGGATCTCCGAGAATGGAGATGTCCGTCTCCAGAGAGAACATGGCTTCCACTACGGCGCACAGCTCCGTTCCTTGCGAAGGGTCGCGCCCGGCGTAGTGCTCGTCCGCTCCAAACACGCCGGACGGCTGCCCATGAAACTGGTCGAGATCATTCAACATCTGGTACAGACTCTCCCGATCCTGCTGTGCTCCGGTGATCAGCCACCACACGGTGGCAGCCTTCATGGCCATGGCATTGTTCACGCCGTGCGTGGAAAGGTTGGCTTGCGAACGGTCAATCTTCTCTTTGAAGCGGAAGTCAGCGAATTGCGCCTCCCAATCGTGCCCTTGAGCGTGCAGTCGGCGAGCTAGCTCCAGTAGGCTCTTGTCTCCGGTGCGGTTATAGAGCCATAGAATGCTCAGCACCTCGTCGTGCCATCGAAAGATCGCCCACTCCTTGAGTGGCCTCGCGTCCAGTTCCTGGGCCTGGTAAGCGAAGTACTTTTGCATAAGGGGAATCACGCGCGGATCGCCTGTGGCCTCCTGATACTGCATGAGCACCTTCAACATGACGTAGTTCGGCCACCAGTCCGTGTTCCGGGCGGGGCCGATCCAGCCATTCGGTTGCTGGTGTTCGAGTGTCCAGCCTACCCACTTCTTCGCCTTGGCGATAAGTCTCTGGTCACCAGTCAAGAACGCCAGGGGCACCAGCCCATCCAGGAAATAGGGTCCTCGCTCCCAGCTTTCTCCCGTGCCGCCCAACCAGCCGCTGTTTGGGCCGACGTCGGGCCAAAACTCGTCGAGGTGACCGCTCAGGCCATTCGCCTGGATGCGCAACTGTCGCAGCAACCAACCCGTGGGCTTGACCGAGGTAAGCGGCAGCAGGTTGAAGGCGTTCGGTCGGAGCGGGGCCCGGTTCGGCGTCGCACCGCCGCGTTGCGCAGCAAGGCCCTGCGGGGCGCTCATGCTTAAAGTCAGCAACGCCAGCAAGGCCAGCTTGATAGGCGTTCGCTTCAGATTTGCCAGGGTATGCATCATCGGTTAATAGTCCTTTCTTTTGTGGCCATGACACGATCGGCCGCCGAAATGATTGCTGGCGAGGTCTGGCAGGTGGCATGGGAGAGGAGAAAACCTGCGGGGCGGATAAATACCTGTGGCAGGCAGTCCCTTTCGATCAGAATCTTCATCGAACTGAAGATGACCACCATGGTCCGACTCTACAACAACGCGTAAGGTTAGCACGAAACGCCTTTAGTGCAAAACTTCTCCTTCGGTTTCCTTCAGAAACAACGTGAAGATTACGGCGCCCACCAGGAAGGTCGATATGAATGACACCGTTAAGGAGAAGCTGGTATTCCTGGCCAGCAAGAACCCTATGACCAGCGGGGCCAGGGAGTTCGATATCCGTTGCACGGTCAATCCCACACTGTATCCCACACCCCGAACATCGGTGGGATAGAGTTCCCCCATCCACGTATCCCATACCCCCCAGGCGCCCTGATTGAAGAAATAGAGCCCAAAGCTCCAGAGGTACATCTGCCCCAAGGTCGTGGACTGTGCGAACGCAAACCCGAAGACGGCCGCGAGGCTGATGAAAATGACCATGATCTTCTTGCGGCCGTAGCGAGCCGTCAGCCACGACGCTGTCATGTAGCCGGGGAACATGACCAGCGCCGTAAGCGCAATGAACTCGTCTCCCTGGGGGGTGGACAGGCCTTTCTTGCTCAAAAGGATTGGCATCCAGGAAGCCAACGCCCAGTAGCCCCAGCAAAAACAAAAGTTGACGCTCGACTGAAGTGCCGTCACCGGAAAGAGTTGGCGATGAAACAACTCGCGGAAAGAGCCCCGCTTGTATTCGTCCACCGTAAGTTCGATTCGGTCCAGGTCAAACGTCAACCGGCCTTGCGACAGCCGTCGCAGCGACTGCTTGGCGAGCTCCTGTTCCCCTTCGCCCACCGCCCAGTAGGGGGATTCGGGAGCCGCCGCCCAAACCACGAATGCCCAAAGGCCAGCCAACGAACTCACCGCCAGGATCCAGTGCCAGCTTGTGGCCCGGAGGGCATGCGTCACGCCAATGGCAATGAGCATCCCGATCGGCCACCCGGAGGCCAGGTAGACGGTCGCGCGGCCGCGGCTCTTGACGGGCAGCAACTCCTCAAAATAGACGAAGGAAGAAACAAGGACTCCTGACAGTGCCACCCCGGAGGCAAAGCGCGTCCACCACAGCATCCAATAGCTGAACGAAATTGAACTCGCAAGGGACAGTACGCCATAGGAAGCCAGACTCGCCATCATCGATTTCTTGCGACCCACGTAGTCCGTGATCTTGCCCCACAATAGGCAGCCTGGGATCATCCCTAAAAAGATGGACCCAATAAGTGAGCCGAGTTTGGTGGGCGCGAGTTTAAAGTCAGCGGCAATCACGTCGCTTGCCATGATGATGATCATCATTTCCCAGGCTTCAATGACAAAGGAGAAAAAGATGGCGATGCCCGCTTTCCAGTGTTCCCGGGTCAGCGGCATTTGCGTGAATATCTCACCGACCCCAACCTGCCTGGTCCCTGCGGAGGTTTGAAGCGAAGTCATAGCACGTAGGCCCGAATGGACAGATCGGTTGGGGAGCCACCTCAGGAGAAGTTTCGCCTCGGACCGACGTGGGTTTAGGTCCACCGTAGGGGCGACCTTTCAAGCCGGGATCAGTTTCCCCGGCCCCACGGAGAGGGAGTAGCGATCACAAATGATCATCGCAGTGTTGGCGGGGGGCAGTAGCGTCGCGGCAGGAGAGAATTGCTGCGTTTGCCGTTTAGTCTCCAGCCTTTGAGCCTCTCTGCCGCAAGCGTTCTCTCAAAGCAAGGGTTGCAGGTTCATCCACTTCCAGTTTTTCGAGGTCGAACACGACTCCGTACACGCTCCCAGCCTCCTGAGCCGAGAGCAGGCCGGCTCTGACATCCTCGATCACGAGCGCCGAGTCCCGGTCTAAAGGGTCTCCCCAGCCTCCTCCTGCCCCTGTCCTAATGCTCACCACGTCGTTCTCTTGCAGTTTGCACGCCACGATCTTCCTGATGCGCTGCAGCGTTTTTCCTTCTCGCCGTACCTGGATGCAGTTGAGCGTGCCGGGTCGTCCGCCCTCCATGCTCCAGGGACGGACGACGGCCCGATTGATGTCGGTCGTCAGTTCAGCCGCACTGTTCAGGATTCGGTAATCCTTGACAATACCGAAGCCGCCTCGATACTTGCCGTGTCCGACTCCGTCCTCGGTGTTGAACTCGTACCTGTCGACCAGCAGAGGATACCTGTTTTCCAAGATCTCGACACTCGAGGCGAAGGTTTCCCCGTCGGCAAAGCTCACCAACCCGCTCTCGCCGTCCCGGTCGTATCCGGCGCCCCAGCCACCGGGATTCGGTTCCACCAAGGCAAACGGCTCTCCCGTTTTGTCGTTGACTCCAGCGAGGATCAACCCCACGACGCTCAAGAAATGCCCGGCCGTAAGTCTGTCCTTTGCGTGGGGCGCAAGGGCCTTCCACACGAGATCGGCAGCATACGTCAGCGCCTCCCAGTAAACCGAAACGGGAGCTGGCCTGACCGCATTGAAGACAGTCCCCTCCGGCGCAATGACCTTCAGCCGGGAAACAAGGCCTTGATTGTAGCGGGCGTGGGGATCGATAAGGCACATGTATACGATTCTCACCGCCGCCACCGTCCCCGGATAAGTCGTATTGAGCGAGAAGGGAAGTTGCGCCGCATTGCCGCTGAAGTCGACCTTGAATTCATGGTCGTTGATTTCGATCTCCGCGTGCACCGGCAGTGGCTGATCGCCGGTACCACCCTCGTCCAGGAAATCTTCGGCACAAAACCGGCCCTGGGGCAAGGATTGGAGGCGGTTTCTGGCGGTCTGCTCCCCCGTCCTGAGGATGTTCTCCACCGCGGCGAAATAGGTCTCGAGCCCGTATTTGTCGATGATTTTCCCTACGCGCTTGCCGGCGACCCTGACCCCGGCCACCTGAGCTTCCAAGTCACCGATGGACATCTCCGGGATTCTGCAATTGGCTCTGATGATTTCCAGAATGTCAACGCTGGGCTTCCCCTCCGCGTAAACCTTGCAGGGTGGAATCTGCAACCCTTCCTGGAAAATCTCGGTTCTTCCCGGGGCCCAGCTCCCAAACGTAATTCCTCCGATGTCGTTCCAGTGACCTTTACTGGCGGCGAAGGCCACGAGGGTGTCACGATAGAATACGGGCATTACGATCGCGACGTCGTTCAGATGTGTCCCCGAAATATAGGGATCGTTGAGAATAATGACATCTCCCGGCCGCAAACCCTCCCTGCCGTACTTCTTCAGGACTCCCCTGACCGTGAAGTCAAGCACTCCGACGAACACCGGGCAAGACACGGCTTGTGCCGTGACATTTCCCTCCGGGTCCGTTAGCGCCGCGGAGAAGTCCAAAACGTCATAGATGATGGGGCTTTTCGCGGTTCGAGCTGTTACCGTGAACATCTCATCGCTGGCGGAAACCAGCGCGTTATGGATGATGTTGAGCGTGAAAGCGTCACCGCCGCCTGGCAAGGCCATTTTAGGTTCGCTCCAGGATAAGGTTCCCAGTTTCGTGGACGATTGCTGTTAACGAGCTGGGGATGACTATGGTGGTTGTGGGTTCCTCGATAATGGCGGGGCCGCGGAACTGAGCTCCAGCCGGCAAGAGATCTCGGCGATATACCGCGGTGTGCATGCGGCCTGCGTTTCCCCAGAAGACCATTCGATCCGCCCCCTGCAACTCTCGGGCGCTCGGCGCCGCGGATTTGGCCGGCTCCGGCCCCGGCTTCCTTACGACCGCCACCCCACAAACGCGCAGGTTCACCAATTCCACGGCGCTTTCGAGGCGGAATCCATATTCCCTTTCGTGAAACTGATTGAAAGTGGACCCGATCGTGTGGACCTCTTTTGCGGTGAGTGGCCCTTTCTCGACAGGCACGGTGAGGGTATGTTCCTGGCCGTAGTAGCGCAGGTCGGCGGTTCTCTCCAACTGAACACGCGTGGTGACTCCCTCCTGAGCGTACAAGGCCGCGATATGGCGCTCTAAAGCTTCGTAGGCGCTATTCAGGAGGCTCCCCGTGTCTGCCGAATCCAGGCGTCTGACCAGAGTCTGCACCACGGTATGCTTGATATCGCTCATCAACAATCCCCAAGCCGAGAAGTTGCCCGGTGGAATGGCGGGAATGACAATCTTGGGAATTTCCAGTTCTTCCGCAATGAAGGGGGCGATCATGGGACCGGAACCGCCGTAAGCCACCAACGCGAAATCCCGCGGATCGTAACCTCGCTGCACCGAGACAAGCCGGAGGAGTTGCGCGGCATTGTCGTTCGCGATTCGCAGGATAGCGAACGCTGCTTCCTCGAGCGAAATCTGGAAATGGTCTGCAATCGTGGATACAGCCCTCTCCGCCGAATCCCGATAGATTTTCAGGGCACCTCCCAGGAAATAGTCCGGATTCAGGAACCCCGCCACAAGGTATGCATCCGTCAGCGTCGGCTGTGTCCCCCCCAGTCCATAACAGGCTGGTCCCGGGTCCGCAGCGGCATTCAAGGGACCTACTCCGAGGCTGCCCACCTCGTTGAGCCACGCTATGCTCCCGCCACCGATCCCGATCTCATTGATGTCCACGACGGGAACCTTGACGGGATAGCCAGGCCGGTATTCTGTTCTCTCCACGGCGTAGTCCGCCGTAAACCTCATCTGAAGACCCTGGACGAGACTGGCCTTTGTCGTTGTGCTTCCCCCGTCGAGGGCCACAATGTTTTGCGTTCCGAGACGCTCGGCAACCGCGAGCGCTCCCACCACGCCTGCCACCGGCCCCGATTCCACCGTTTCAATGGGCCGCTGGGCGGCATACTCGAAGGAGGCGACTCCTCCGCCCGAAAGCATCATGTAAAGGGTGGCGTTCGCCCCCAGGTCGTGAAAATCTCGCGTGAGGTTGCGCAGGTATTTGTCAATCAAGGGCCTCACGTAAGCATTCAAGACACAAGTGTTGGTTCGCTCGTATTCCCGCCATTCCCTGGAGATTTCGCTGGAGATGGACACGAAAGGATTCCCGTCGGACCTCTGCCCCTGGCAGAGTCCGTTGATGATCTCTGCTGCCCGCACTTCGTTAGCGGGATTGCTGTAGCTGTTGACGAAACAGATTGCGATCCCTTCCACCTGCTCTTTGAGCAGGGCGCGGTACACATTCGACAGCTCTTCTTCATTAATCGGTTGAAGAACACGGCCGTCCGCCAACGTGCGCTCGGTGACTTCCAGCCTCCTGGTCCGGGGAACGAACGGCTCCGGCTTCAAATATCGAAGGTTGAAAACATCCCGGCGATTCGACCTCTGCAGAGCAAGGATGTCGCGGAAGCCTTTGGTGGTAATCAGTCCAACTTTGACGCCCTTTCTCTGAAGAATCGTGTTGATGACCAGCGTTTGACCGTGAAGGAGCTGGCTAACCTTGGCGGGATCAATTCCACTCAGCTTGAAGACCTCTTTGACGCATCGGCCCAGATCATCCGGTGTGGTTCGGGTCTTGGCCCAGGACATTTGCCCGGTTTCCTCGTCCACGGCGAGGAGGTCTGCAAAACCCCCGCCGATGTCAATCGCGACTCTCAGTGGCATTTCAACTCCTCACGCACACGAAGTCCTGAAAACCGTTCCCGGCATGTCATCCTGAGCTCCATGCGTGAGGGACTCAGGGAAAGCTCCGCGAAGGCGCTTCGCCTTCTTCAGCGGTCACCCCCACTGTCACCCTGACCCGTTCTGTGGACGAAGGGTCTGCAGCGGCTTTGGAAGGAGTGCAGATTCTTTTTCGCCACTCTTGGCGGCGGGCCCCCCCGACGATGCGGGATGCATTCCACTCCGCTCTTCCTTTCCCGCGAAGAACTGGCTCCCCACAAGCTGCTAGACCCGAGGTGCCGGGGACCTTTCAAAAGCTTTTTGCTCAGTGCGAGCGATGATTTTTTCTGCAGCGCTTCGGTCAAATCGCAGAAGCAATCACTATAGCCAGCGACCCGCACAACGAGGTCGCGATATTTCTCCGGATTGGCCTGGGCGGCTCGTAAGGTACCCGCCGTAACGACGTTGAATTGAATGTGGTGACCGTGCAGCTTGAAGTACGACCGGACCAGGCGGGCAGACCTATCGAGGCCTTGCTTATCTTCCAGCAGCTTGGGTGTGAACTTCTGGTTCAGCAAGGTTCCCCCGGTGCGAGGACGTTGTGCAGCTGGGAACGCTTGGGAAGTCGGGCCACGCGTTCAATTTCCCCAGGTCGTCGTTGATGCCGGGAATAACCGGAACCCTGACCTCCACGGAATTCCCTTGCTGCGCCAGAGCTTCCAGGTTCAATCTCGTCGTGTACAATGCGGGATACATTGCTGTCTGTCAAGAGACATTCTGCCCGTTTGCGGCTTTAGCCTCTCTGCCAAGCCGCATACAAGCAAGAATTGGCCAGGGCAACCATGTAGTTTACTGGTTTCCGGTGTCGCACGGACGGATCTATGCGGGGGGTATCAGGCAACTGGTATCCCTACCGCAACCGGTCAAAAACTGTGAATCGGCGTTGAAACAAGCAGATACCCGGCGTATTCTTTCCTGAGGAGTCATTCTCCTTACCCCAGGAGTTTACCTGTGGCTCCGTGGAATAGGGTGAAGGAACAGCGTGGGGAGCGGTGATGGGCAAGGTTCGACAGGTTGGTCTTATTGCTCTGGCCTTGGCGACGGCGCTAGGAGCTGAGGGTCAAAAACAGCAGACGATCCCTTATCGTAACACGGCCTCCGGCGTGGCTTTCGTGGGGTCGAAGACGTGCGAGGGCGCGGGCTGCCACGAGGAGCTCTGCCGCAACTATTATCAAACGCCCCACGGAAGTTCCATGGGCCCCGCCAACGCTCCCTCCGAGCTAGCGAAAGTCCCGGATCGGGTCGTGGTGTATGACCAGAAAGTGGATCGCTACTACGAGGTGGCCCGGATCGGCTCCGACCTTTTTCAAACTCAATACCAGCTTGATGCGAGCGGCAGCAAGATCTACACCTCCGCGCAGAAGCTTGAGTACAAAATCGGGGGGCACTTAACCGGCAACATCTATATCATCCGTTGGGGCCAAAACCTTTTCCAGGCGCCGCTTTCCTACTACGTCAGACTTAAGGGGTGGGACCTGGCCCCAGGCTATCAAGCTGCGCCGCGTCCCTTCAACCGACCCGTAGCACTCTGCCCTTACTGTCACAATGGCCAGCCGCAGGAGGTGCCGAACCGCGCGGGCGTGTACCGCAACCCTCCGTTCCGGTTCATGGAATATGGCATCAGTTGTGAAGTCTGTCACGGCCCGGGTGAGTTGCACCTCCAGGAACTAGGAAAGCATCCCAAACGGAAGTACGGAAAGCCGGATCCTACGATTGTCAACCCGGCAAGGCTTTCCCCCCGCCTGGCGGATGACGTCTGCCTGAAGTGCCACGAGGGCTGGAACGCACGCGTTTTACAGCCGGGCAAAAGCGAACTGGATTTCCGGCCTGGAACACCCCTCTACGAAACAGTGGCGTTGTTCAAGGTTCCCGTAAAGAAGGAGCAACGCGCGGAACTGGAGCGGCTGGAATCACTTCCTCCGGTCAAAGGGACCATGTCCACCCCAATGTGGTTCAAGCACTCTCTGATGGCCATGAGCAGGTGTTTCCACGATAGCAATGGCCAATTGAGATGTACCACCTGCCATGTTATTCACAACCCTCCTACTGCCCAGAACAAAGTGGCATATTATCGGGAGAAATGTTTTATCTGTCACACCAACCAGAGCTGCAAGCTCTCGCTCGCGGAGCGGTCGCGGCAGGCGCAGGCAAATGACTGCGTCGGCTGCCATATGCCGAGGAAGGGCGTGGCGGGCATCCCGCACTCGGATGACACGAATCATCGCATCGTGCGCCGAGCCGGGCAGCCGTACCCCGATTACGCTTTCGAGCAGAGCGACCCCGACTTGCCCGGCCTGATATGCGTCGACCGGCGAGGAGAGGACGCGACCAAGCCGATCCCCCCTCTCGTCAAGCTGCTGGCTTATAACGAAGTCATGCTCAGCACGAAATCTCCTGACGCAACCCGTCACTACCTCGAGCTTTTGGAGCAACTGCGAAAGTCCGCACCGGATGAACCGGCAGTGCTGGCCTGCCTGGGGCGGAAAGCCCTTTCTGACCAGGAAAACGAGCAAGCCATGCAGTACTTGACTCGTGCGGTGGAAAAAGGCGCAGACTACGAATCCACTTACCTCGACCTCAGCGAGGCGCTGACCAGATTGGGACGCGTGGAAGAATCCGCCAAGGTGCTCGAGCAGGGCGTCGCCGCGTGGCCTTTCTCCGCGGACCTGCTGCAGGCGCTGGTGTTGCGCTATATGAGTCTCGACCGGCTCCCGCAAGCGCGTGAAGCGCTGAAGCGATACGTGACGTTGTTCCCGGAAGATGCCATCGGGCGCGAGGCCTTGGCGCGCAGCGAAGAGGGCCGCCCCTGAGGCAAGACCGCCGCGCTTGACCCTCCGTAAGACAACCCTTCGACCGACGCAGATCCCCTAGCGAGCATCGTGCCACGCGATGAAGTTCGCCATTAGTGCCACACCGCGGCTGTTGGCCGCAACCAACATGAGACCCTCTGCGTGCTCCGTGCCTCTGGAGCCCTAACACAGAGAGCACGGAGGATCTCCGTGACCTCCGTGTTAAGGCTTTTCTGGACACAGAGGACACAGAGCCCTGCACCGGATGGTGCAGGGCGGAGGCACTACTGACGCGAGGAGAAATCTGCGTGGCGCGACAATGTCTTGGCGATAAGTGCCAGACGATGGGGAGATTTCACTCGATGAGCTCCAGCATGAGGGTGGGGTCCATTTCGGAGACAATGGCCGCCAGCCCCGCCACACGACGGCGGAGGCGCCCAATCCTCGCGGGAGTGACGTTGAGAGGTGAAACCTGAGAAAGAAGACATCATCAAGCCGCGCCTGCTGAACATCCGACAAGCTGCGGCATACCTTAACTGCAGTGTAAAAACGCTGCACAGATTAGCAAAGGAAAGAGCAGTTGCTTACTTCCAGCGGGCTTACAAAGCCCCCTTGTTCTTTGACATTAGCGACCTGGACGCATATATTCAAGGCATACGCATTAGCGCAAGGTGATATATGCGCGTCTCAGCAGGAAGTTTGTACCGGCGCCGGGGCTCCCCGTTCTCGTGGATGAAGTTCTACCTGAACGGGAAGCCCGTCCGGGAAACGGAGGACTAAGTACAACGTTCAGATATAGAATAGCTGCATAACGGAAGTGCATGCGGGCTGGTGTCCGTCCGGGACTTCAAATCCTGCGGGTCTGCCTATGGTGGACCGGTCGGTTCGATTCCGACACACTTCCGCCAGTCAAATCGCGGAAGGTTATGGTTAGTCCTGGATGAGTCCACGAAAGCAGAAGCCTTTCCGAGCCGCAAAGGAAGTCAAGCGGCGAGCGCGCAGAGAGATTGGGTCGCCTCCGCCGACCCAGCGCCATGAAAGCCGAAAGCACAAGCCCCCCAAGCACAAGAAACAGGAATTGCAGACAGGCGAAGAGGGAACGTAAGGGTTCTGTCCGTGGTCGACCCAATAATTGGGACCATCAAGTGATGACCTTGGTCAGCACCACCCCCTACCCACTCCTCAACTTTGGAGGGGAGTCCCATCCCACTTCAGATTTGTGTGCCGGCTCTAAGGCCGCGAGCCGGGTTGTCAACGGTTCTTGACTTGGAATCCGCTTGGCTGATCATGCGGCAAGGCGGGAGGACACCCTGGATCCAGGATGGGTAGCAAAGGCGCGAGGGAGTTGGGGGGTACTGTATTGCCGGAGGGCAATTGGTGGTCGAGTGAAGCTCGGACCTGCAGCCACACTCGCTCCGGCGTCTTGAGGAATAGGTCCGCGATCTGCGGATCGAATTGCATGCCTCGCTCGCGGGAGACCTCCGCATAAACCTGTGGCAACCCGGTTGCTTTCCTGTAAGTCCGGTCGGAGGTCATGGCATCCAGCGTATCAGCCAGCGAGAATAAGCGCGCTCCCAGCGGAATTTGCTCCCCGGCCAGCCCATCGGGGTATCCCTTCCCATTGTATCGTTCGTGATGATGCCGGACGACAGGTGCGGCGGCTCGGAGGAAGGGAATTTGGTTTAATATTTGCTCTCCCGCCAACACATGAAGGCGCATTTGGAGGAATTCTTCTTCGGTGAGCTTTCCTGGTTTAAGCAGGATGGAGTCCGCCACCGCAATTTTGCCAATATCGTGCAGAAGTGCAGCATGACCGAGTGGAGGCATGAGTGCCGGCGGATAACCGACCAAGTGGGCCAGATGGAGCGTGTAGGCACGTACACGAAGAGAGTGTGCGTAGGTTTCGTGCTCGCGCGCGTCAAGGGAAAGGACGAGAGCTTCCAGTGTGGTTTGGTAGTTTTTCTCCAATTCACGCAAGGCCTGCATCAAATCCCGCGTGCGGCGCTCGATACTGGCTTCGAGTGAGGTGCGGTAAGCGCGTGATTCACGCTCCATTTGGAGCAGACGGAAGGTTCGTGAAATAGACTGCTCCAAGGTCCCAATGCTAAAAGGCTTTAAGAGGAAATCTGACGCCCCCAGGTGCAGGGCCTCGATGATGAGCTCGATCTGGACTTTGCCGGTGGCCAGAATGAACCCCACATCCCATTTCGACTGCCGCGCCAGGGACAAGAGCTCCATGCCGGAACATCCAGGCATCCAGATGTCACAAAAAATAATGTCGAAATTTCCGCTTTCAATGGCTTCCAGCGCGGTCGCGGCGTTTTCGGCAACACTCACTCCCGAGGCCATCGGTCCGATGGCTAGCTTTAAGAACTCGCATACCGAGGGGTCATCGTCAACCACCAAGACTTTTGGTAGGAAGGGTTCAAGCATGGGCGGGTTCCATGAGCGCTCCCATATAAGGGCAAGCAGGCTCGCTCTCCAAGTAGGTGCCAACGGACTGCATTAAGTTCCCTCATAATCAGAATCGGATTTCCCTCCAACGACTTTAGCAGGTTGCTGAAGCAGCCGATTTCGGTGTGATTCCCAGTGCAGCCAAGAATCTCTCGGCAATTAGGGCGGTTGACAATTCACAGGTCACAAGCAAAAGTGAGGGTAGGGCAACCCCTTGGCCCGGATTTCTCACCACGGGTGCGGAAGGTCGGGGCTTCACAGGCTGCGGAAAAATCTGCTCGGACTGCCATTCCGAGGAGTCCGCCATTCTTATTGGCGGACGACGAGGAATCTCGCAGTGCGTTGAAAACACTCCGAGCGAGATTCCTCGCTCCGCTCGGAATGACAGCTCGGAGGAGTTCTTTCGCAGCCAGTTCGGCCCCGCCGCTACAAGCCTTTCATGATTATTCCCGTGTCCGCACCCCACAGTCGCCACGGCTGAAATTCCGCCGACCTTATTGGCGGATGACTGCGGCTCGCGGGACGAACAGAGGGTGGGAGCCGCGATTTCAGCGGGGCTGGAGCCCCGCCCTTTCGGCCGCCAACTCGGCCCTTAAGGTTGGCTGAACTTTTTGCTAATCTCCATTGCTTTTTTTGCCGATGTGAGAAATGGCTAATGAGAACGGGCAACGGAGATGAGTTGCGGAAGAGCGATCAGTCACGAATGGAGAAATCATGCGCATTCTGGTAGTAGAGGATGACAAGCCCGTCGCCAGCTTTGTAAAGAAAGGTCTGGAATCAGAACAATATGCGGTGGATTTGGCGTGGGATGGGGAGGATGCTCAGTCGTTAGTTAGCGAGGCCAACTTTGACTTAGTCATCCTGGATTTGATACTTCCCAAGGTTGATGGGCTGGAAGTGCTGAAACACATACGTAGCCGAAAGCCCTCCCCACCGGTGCTGATTCTTTCCGGTCGCGCAACAATAGAGGATCGGGTGAAAGGGCTGGACCTGGGGGCGGACGATTACCTGACGAAGCCGTTCTCGTTTACCGAGCTGTCAGCTCGAGTGCGAGCCTTACTGAGGCGACCTCCTAATCCGCTTGGCATCGTGCTGCGCGTGGAGGAGTTAGAACTGGATCGGGCCGAGAGGGTGGTCAGGCGGGCGGGCCGTCGCATCGACCTAACGCCACGCGAATTTGCCTTGCTCGAATATCTCATGCGTAATGCGGGACGGTGTGTGACGCGCGCCATGATTATTGAGCACGTCTGGAATTTTTCCTTCGACACCATGACGAATGTGGTGGATGTTTACATCAACTACTTGCGCAAGAAAGTCGATCAGGATTTTGAAAGCAAACTCATTCACACGGTTCGCAACGTTGGCTATGAGTTGGGGGAAAGAGGGACAACGGGATGAAAAGCAGCGAACTACCAAGGGAATCTCCCGAGGGGGAATGGAGGCCTTCCCAAGATGTGGATGCATTTTCTGTTTCATCCGCGCGCCGACCGATCCCTCGGCAAAGCGGCGGGAGTGATGCCCTGAGCAATTCGTCGCCGGGCCAAGATCATACGCGCGGCTTTCTCCACCAATTAAGCCAGATCTTGACGTCTTTGTGCGGAAGCCTTGAATTGGCTCTGCTGGCTGACTCCGATGCGCAAGAGTACCGGAGGGTCATCCAGCAGTCGCTTGCACAGGCTGAGGGCCTAGTCCTATTGTTTAAGTCGTACCGGGCATGGGCCGAGGGAGGGACAAGCGACCTTGCAAATGACAAGGTTGAGGTCGGCAGGCTGGTACGGGCGGCGCTGGAGCAACTGCGTCCACTCTCGGATTTTCGTCGGCTTGCTGTCCATGTCGAGTCTGGGGACAACTGCATCCTTCAAACCGATCCAGCGTGGTTACTCATGGCTCTGCGTCTGGGATTGCTCCGCGCTATCCAGCAGAGCCCAACAGGAGGAAAGTTGGAAGTAAGCCTATCGACCAACGAGGGTAGCGCTTGTCTCACCATCTCGGGGACTGCGCAACAGGCCGAGGTGCATTCACCGCCGGATTGCGCCGAAGTCCCTGCACGTGATTCCCAAAGGGTATTCGCCCCGGACAGCGAAGAGGGGGATTGGACCCCGGTACGCAGAGCGGTCGAGGCGCTGGGAGGCAGCGTCCTGATTATATCTGCTGAGACTCCCCCCCTCATCTGCAAGATTTGCCTCCCACTTTCACCGCAGCAAGGGTAATGAACCGGCTTCTTGGTAACGTCCTAATTAGACTGTAGGCCGTCCCTCGGGGCGGCGTGGCCAGGGCAAGCTGCGGCCCCACATCCCATATTAGGACAGTACGGGCTTCTTGGCAGGATATGGATAGGGTGGGGCAGGGCAAAGTTAGTTCTTTCGCCTGAAGGATCCCACATCTTATTCCCCCCTTAATCCTAGAGAATTCTAATACACGCTTTATAACTCTCTAATAATGCTATCTCTATAATAGGTATCATTGGAATGGAAGATGAGCCCATCGGATTTCAAACCAGCGTGCAAGGCTCGTAGCGCCGCTGTTGTCGCGAGCGCAAACAAAGAGTTTCGGGAGCGTATCCTCAAACGGTTGGGGGCTCGCAGTTGGACTGTCGAAGAGGCGCTGGGTGGAGCAGAGGCGTTATCACTGGTGGAGGAAGGAGCGTTCAAAGCACTCTTTCTTGATCGTTGGTTGCCAGACCTTGATGTGTCGGAGTTGGTCGACATTATCAAGGCCAGCTATCCTCAGGTGCAGGTCCTGGTCGTTGGCTCCGAAGTTGAGGAACGCCACTTGGTTGAGAGGCTCGCCCCACAAAACAACCTGCCACTGGATTTTCCCGATGCGCCAGAGGCGAGGGAGAGCGAAATAGAAGCGGAAAAGTTAAGGGAGCGCCCGGGTGGCACGGCCGGGATCGTGACGGAAGTGAAGAGGGAAGAGGCATTGCCCGGGATGATGGGATCGAGCCGGGCGATGCAACGGGCCTATCGTCTGGCGAGATTGGTGATCCCGCGTGATACAACAGTTCTCATCATGGGGGAGACGGGGACTGGGAAAGAACTGCTGGCGCGGGCCATCCATAATCTCGGCCCGAGGGCGCGGCGGCCTTTTGTCATTGTGAACTGTGCCGCGATTCCTGAAACCCTCCTTGAGTCTGAGTTGTTCGGCTATAGTCGGGGGGCTTTCACGGGAGCATTCCAGTCGCGTTTGGGAAGGATCCATTCTGCGCATGGCGGCACGCTTCTCCTGGACGAAGTGGGAGGACTGCCTCTGGGCATGCAGGGCAAGTTATTGCGCTTCCTGCAAGAGGGCGAAGTCCAGCGCTTGGGGAGCCCGGACGTCTTCCGGGTGGATGTGCGGGTGATCGCAGCCACGAACGTCGATCTGGCGCGTGCCATGGCCGAAAGGCGGTTCGACGACGCGCTCTACTATCGGCTCTGCGTTTTTCCTATCGAACTGGCGCCGCTCCGAGAGAGGAAAGAAGACATTCTCCCCTTGGCAGCGCACTTTCTGGACTCGTTCTGTCGCGAGGCTGCGGTTCCGTGCAAATCAATATCCTTCGAGGTGGCCAGGACTTTGGAGGCCTACTCGTGGCCTGGGAACGTTCGTGAGCTGAGACACATCATCGAGCGCGCATTCATCTTATCCGAAAACATGCCAGTACTTCGCTCTGAATACGTGAGCCTGCCAACTTGAGGTGGTTGGGTAAGAGGAAACTTAGATTGCGGACTGGAAAATGGCATGTCTCCTGCTGTTACGCAATGAGCCGTGCAGATTTTTCCTGGGACGCAGCAATGAGCAGCTTTGTAGCAGCCCAACCCCAAAGAGACCATCGCAGCCAGGCGCTCCCGAAGGTGAAACCTGCTTATGCCACCTTTGGCAATCTGAACCAAGCCGAGCGCGAGCGCCTGTTAGTTGAGCAGCTTCCTCAAGTCAAGTACATCGCAAAGCGAATTCACGATCGGCTTCCACCGCATGTTCTGCTTGAAGACCTGGTCCACGCGGGTATTCTTGGACTGATCGAGGCCATTCAGAGGTTTGACTCCGCGCGCCACGTTGATCTCAAATCGTATGCCAAATACCGTATACACGGGGCGATATTGGACAGCTTGCGTGATCTTGACTGGAGCCCCCGCCCGCTGCGCAGAAAGGCCCGCCGAATCGAGGAGGCCCATCAGAAATTAAGCGCGCGCTTGGGATACTCCCCGTCGGAGCTTCAACTGGCTGAAGAACTGGGCATGAGTCTCGACAAATTCCAGCACCTGCTGGGAGAACTACGCGGCCTCGACTTGAGAAGCCTGCAGTCAGAAACGATGGAAGAGGGTTATGATCGCGGGGTCAGTGCCCTTGGCTCATCCACGCCTGCCGAAGATCCGTTTTGTCTTTGTTTGCGCTCCGAAATGACGGGATTTCTAGCCGAGGCCATTGGGGAACTCCCTGAGCGGGAGTGCCAACTGCTGGCGCTTTACTATCACGAAGAACTCACGATGAGGGAAGTGGGGGCGGTTCTGGGTATCGGGGAGGCTCGAGTCTCACAGTTGCACTCCGCAGTGGTTATCCGCCTACGAGCGCGAATGACGGAACTACTCAATGCGCGGGGGATCGCACGAGCGCCTATGGAAAAGACGCGCGAGCTGGCGGGCGGGAAATAATGGAAGTAGTCAGTAGTCAGTAATCAGTATACGTAGAGTAATACACTATTAAGAATTAATAATCTGTAATTACAATAACGCCCAGCACCCAGTCGCTGGCACCTGTCTTGCCCCACCTACGATTTACAACTTACCACCTACCTTTTGTCACCACCTAAAGCCCTGCTCCTGCCTGCCGATGGAGCTATCGGAGACAAGGCATGCCAGCACAACTCAACGGGCCGGATGGAGCGGGCGGGGAGAGCGCAAGTTTGGATGAATCAGAGCGTCTGGAAAAGGAACAGCGCCAAGAAGCCAAGATCAGGGTTCTGCTCGTGGACGGCATCCCCACACTCCCAGCTTATGTTTTTGAGCTTAGCGCCCTGTTAAGCACCATGCCAGTGGACTTGAGGCGCGTCTGCGGGGTAATTCAGACTGACCCCAGCCTTACTGCGCAGGTCATTCGCTTATGCAACTCGGCTATGTTGGGTTTGCGTGAAAGAGTTTCTGACATCGAACACGCGGTGATCCTTTTGGGGGCGGAACGGCTGAGGACATTGGTACTGAACTGTTCGCTCGTGGAGTGCGTCGGGAATTGTTTTTCTCCCACCGAATTGCAGTCCTTCTGGCAGCATTGCTTGTTAACGGCGACTTTGAGTGCGCGCAGCGCCCTCTGTCTCGGCGACCCGGACGTGGAGCAGGCATATCTGGCAGGACTCCTGCACGATGTAGGGGTTCTTCCCCTTCTCATTCTTGCCCTGCGGGCAACGGAACCCAAGGTTACGCCCGGCGCCATCCTTTGGGGAGAGTCAATTGAATTGGAGCAGAAGCAATTTGGAGTTGACCACTGTTCGGTCGGCAAATGCATTGGCCGCAGTTGGAACTTTTCTCCCGACCTCATTGACGTCCTCGAACACCACCATCGACCTCAGGAAGCACGGCAAAACCCAGCTTTGGTGGAGATCGTACGGGCAGCGGATCTGGTTTGCCAGATGCACGGGGTGGGGGTTGGGGCAGAGCCTCCCCGGATCACGCTGGGTGATCAGAACCAGTACAAGCACCTGCTTAATAGCTGCGCTCCCAGTCTAACCGATGAGGAGAGAACCAAGTGGGCGAAGACTCTGGAAGTGGAATTGCCAAACATTATCCAGTTACTTGAAATGCGAGTCTCCTCCGGACAAGGAAGCGCGGCCCTTGCCTGGCCGGGCATAGGGGGAAACAGAGGAAAGTAGTTCAGAATTCAACATCGGCATCATACCTGGCGCCTCCACTTCGGAGGTGCTTCGTCTGCCAAAACACACAGCCGACTCAAAATGACAGCGCCGGTCCCGCGATTCGTCACTGTCTTTCCAGCTCGCAGTCCTTGGCCCCGCTTTTTTGAACCCACCACTGACAGCCTCGCTCGCATGCCGCCTTCTCACCTGCGCGTTCTGGCCATCGCGTCCTGCTTGCTGCCCGCTTGAAGGCAATGTGCGCCAGGTCGAGGGTGAGTTCAGAGGACACCTGGAAAGCAAACTTCGGTAGTAGTCCAGTTTGGTTTTCTTGTGGCGCGATCTATTTGTCCCGGCTGCCATGGATGATTAAGGTTCCCCGCAGGGGAACAACATCATTAGCCGTGGGTGAAACCCACGGACAGGGACCCTCCAACACAATTGCCTATCGACCCAGAAGGGGTCGAATCCCTTCTAAATCAACCAGGCCCCAAGCAGAATTCAACCCCCTCGGGGTTGGTAAGTCGTCGGGGCGCACAGTCCCCGTGGGTTTCACCCGCGGCTAGTGACATTGGACCTCCTCTTCGAGGTCCCCCTTGAAAGCCGCCACAGCAAACCGCACCACTAACCGAACTTCATGTCGCTTGACATGCCGCAGCGGATAGGCTAGGATTGTGCGTGGGGTTGTGCTGGAACCAGGATTCTGGTGACAGGGGCAGGAGCACTGGCGACTGGTGAATTCTGAATAGTGAATCATGGGTTGTGATTCGCCTTCTTACTCCTCGCCACTGCCTACTGCCGACTGCATTCGAGGCGCCGGCAGGATGCTTCGACTGTTCCACAACCAACGACAAGATGTCACCTCATGTGTCGAGAAAAAACCGTAGTAAGTTCAAAAATGGACGAATAAAGCGCGAATGTTATTGAAAACAAAGGGCCGCTGTGGAAAACTCGAGGGCAATGCAGGAATGTCTATGAAAACAAATATAGTTAGCTGCGTGAAGCGGTAATCTTGTTGAAAAGAAAGGATGTAGGTGGTGGGCCATATTGGGTACGTGGCGAAGAATAGGAATCAGGATTGGGGGCTCAGGAATCAGAAACAGAAGACACCAGGGCGGTTGTGAATCTTGTCACTCCGAGAGAAGCTCGGAATAGCCCTCTGGAAAACAAAGGGCTTGATAGATTCCGTGTGGTCGCACAGGGCGGGACTCCCAGGAATGACAGGCGGGAGGGTTTTTTTCAGCATCCTGCTAAAGGTCCCGGCCATGGTGCCGATAATAGGAGAGGAGGTTGCGGCTGAAGATTGATGCTTCCTTTGCCTTTCCGCAAATCGTTGTGCCACATAGGGTTGCGGCATTGTCCTCACCAGCCCAAGATTCAGGAAAGAACGTGGGCCTTTTCCCAAATGAGGTCCAGCCATCGATTGACCGTGAGAAGGTTCAGCGATTGAAGTCGGCCCTCGACGGCGTGCCGGAGCTGCGCCAGGAACGTGTTGCGGCCCTCAGACAAGCGCTCGATGAGGGTAGCTACAAGGTGCCCAACCAGCAGATTGCGCAGGCGATGTTTTCTGATCTGTGGGCAAGGAGCAACGGAGGCGATGAAAGCTAAGAGACCGCGCTCAGGGGTGAGTTATCAACTCGGTCTGAGCCATGAAGAGGTCACAAACACGTCAGTACGTTCAGCTTCTCAAGAGGCGAGTGGCAAGTCTGCGGCTGATGGTCAGGGAACTTCGTGAATGCCGAGGGTCTTTCACGAGCATGGACTTGGAAGCGATTCATGAGCATGTCCTATATCAGAAAAGCCTCTGTTCCGAAATCCGCGCCCTGGACGACGAGTTGAGGGTCCTGCGGCGGCAAATGGCTGCACCATCCGGCCTGCAACCGGAGGGGATGAGTCTGGCGGCGTTCCAAGGGCTGTGTGATGCGGACTCCTCATTGCAGTTGCAACAAGTCATGGACGAGCTCGAAGTGGTCCAGAAGCGCGTCCGGCGGCTGAACCGAGTCTACGCTGGGCTGTTGAGGCGCTCGCGCCGCTCGATCAATGTTCTGATCAACGTGATGGCCAAATACATTGGAACTTACAGTCTGTCGCCGGGCGGGAGCGCGTGGTGATTTCCACGGTAGGTAGGGGGGCTGAGCTGTGCCGAATCTATTCGGAAGTCTTTCGATTGCGGTGCGGTCTCTTCTTGCGCAGCAAGGTGCGCTTGATACTACTGCGCATAACCTCTCCAACGTCAACACGCCCGGTCACTCCCGACACCCTCCCATTCTGACTGAGGCCACCCCTCTGGACACAGGGCAGATCCCGACTGGCAATGGGGTGAGTTCCGAGGGAATCCAAAGTGTCCACGACCAAATCCTGGAACTTCTGATCAACGAAGAAATCCAGCAGCTTTGCCGTCTCAAATCCTTTGTGAGCTCCATGAATCGGGTGCAGTCGCTTTTCACTGAAAAGGAGGGCGCCGGGCTCAATGACGCCATCGACCGCTTGTTCAAAAGCTTCCAGGAGCTTTCTGCAAATCCCACCCATGTCCTGGCGCGTCAAGTCGTGATCTCCGCAGCACAAGACTTGGCTTCGGCCTTCCGCGAGACCGGGCAGCAACTGCGTACCATTCAGGAAAGGGTTGACCAGGAGGTGAGGCAGACGGTCGGAGAGATCGACTCGCACACGGCACAATTGGCCAGGCTGAATCAACCCGGCGCAAGTCCGCAGGATGAGAGCGGGCAGGCCGGGAGGCTCGAGCATCAGCGCTACTCGGTGCTCAACCGTCTTTCCAAGCTTGTGGACGCGGTGGTGGCGGACTCGGGCGACGGAAGCCTCACCGTTACCACGAGCAACGGGGTGCCTCTGGTTGCCGCCGCCCAGAGTTTTGCCCTAAGCACGGCGGTGGACGCGGACACTGGATTCCTGCACATCTTCTCTTCAGGCGCCGACGTAACTTCGGAGTTCACGGGTGGCCAACTGGCAGGACTGCTGGAAGCGCGGGACCAGTGGATTCCGTACGCTGTTTCTGTGTTCGATAATCTTGCAGAGGGTATCATCCACTATGTCAACATCCAAAGCCGGAAAGGCCGCGATTTGCAGGGTGGCCAGGGGGGCAACTTCTTCCAACCGGTTGACCGGCCTTCGCGCGGAGTGAAGGCCGACGCGGCCGAGGGCTTTGCCACGTCCATCACTGATCCCTCCAGGATCGCCGCCAGCGCGGACGGCACACAAGGGGACAACGCTAATGCTCTGGCCATGGCGAACATTCAGAAGCAGGCGGTCGTAAACAGTGAGACAGCGACGGAATTTTACTCGAACCTCGTTTGCAGGGTTGGCAACAAGGTATCGAGCGCCACGGACGAGCAAGAAGCCGTGGGCCTGGTCCTCATGCAACTGCAAAACCAACGCGCGGATATCGCGGGCGTGTCTTGGGATGAAGAGGCTGCGAAGCTCATCCGCTGTCAGCGCGCTTACGAAGCCGCAGCGGAAGTTGTGGCCGCTATAAATGACATAACAAACGAGGTCATCCCGACCTTGTAGCGCGGTGGAATGTCCCCACGTTCCCGCCCATTTAAGATTCTGTTCATTTCTGCCGAAAGACAGGTTGAGGGCCCGAATGTCGGAGCGAACCTCCAGAGTGTCGCGTGAGGAGTCTTGTGCTGGGGCTTCCTCTTCCGCGGTCCCAACTGGCGCTGAGGTTTGCCAGGTCAACGAATCTGTTGAGGCTTTGAAAGGGTCGCGGCAGGCGGGCCCTCAGTTCGCAATCGGCCGCAGTTTATCGCAGGGCGGGCTATTACCAAAAGGTGATGTTCTTCGTTCCCTTTTTGCCTGTGGAAACATCGGTACCGCCCTGTGTACTGCCGAAGGGAAACTTGTCGCCATAAGTCCCGCCTTCGCACGGATGCTGGATTACCAGCCTGGGGAGCTTCTGGGCACTTGGTACGCGGACTTGACCCACCCCCAAAGCCGTGCCGACATTAGTCAGGTAGTTCGAGAAATTCAGAGCGGGGAGTTGCTGGTTCACAGCACGGAAAGACTCTATCTGCAAAAGTCCGGCGCGCCCAAATGGTGCTTGGAGAGTTTCTCTCTTATCCAAGACACTCCGGGCGTACCCGTCCAGGTGTTAGCCCTCATTCAGGACATTCAGCAGCGCAAGGACACGGAGGAAGAGCGTGGCCGACTACAAGAAAGACTCTTCCAGGCACAGAAGATGGAAGCTCTTGGGACCTTGGCGGGTGGCATTGCGCATGATTTCAATAACCTGCTGGGTGTCATACTGGGGTTTGCCTCCATCGTGCGGCTGCGTTTAGCCGATTCCGACCCGCTTCTTGAGTATGTAAAGATGATTGAACAGTCTGCCGAGCGTGGCGCTGACCTCGCTCGGCAATTACTTGGCCTGGGCCGGCAAGGCAAGAGTGAATCAGTACCCATTCGAGTCAGCGATGTCCTCGGTCGCGTAGTAAGGATCATCACCAGCACATTCGACCGGCGCATTCAGGTGCAAACTCGCGCCGAGCCCGGGCCGTTATGGTCGGATGTGAACCCGGGCCAGCTCGAACAAGCAATTCTAAACCTGTGCATTAATGCTCGAGATGCCATGCCCGAGGGGGGAGTTCTGGCGCTTGAAAGTTCACGGGTCACACTCGGTGAAGGCGATTCGTCTCGGCCCAGCCATTGTCTCCTCGGCAATTATGCGCGCATAACAGTTCGGGATACGGGCGTGGGTATTGCCCCGCAGGTGTTGGGCAGGATCTTCGATCCTTTTTTCACCACCAAGGAAGCAGGGCGAGGCTCAGGGCTTGGGCTGGCCATGGTTTATGGAATGGCGAGCGGGGCCGGCGGGTTTGTGCAGGTGGAAAGTGAAGTCGGGCATGGGTCTGCCTTTTCAATCTATTTGCCGCTGAAGGGCCCGGGCGTGGAGCGGGCGGTTGCGGCCAGAAGCTCCGTGCTCGAAGCCGGGACCGGAACAGTTCTTGTGGTGGACGACGAGCCCATGGTTCTGGCCTTTATTGAGGAGGCGTTGAAGAAGCTCGGCTATAAGGTGCTTACGGTTGTGGATGGCCAGCAGGCCTGCGAGGTTTATTCCTCCCACTCCAACCAGATCGATATGGTGTTACTCGATATGGTGATGCCGGGCACTACAGGGCTGGAGGTTTGCCGCCGGCTGCGGGGGATCAACCCCCAGGTGAAGGTGATTCTTTCCTCGGGCTACAGCTCAGGTGATGTTGCGCGTGAAGCGCAATTAGCAGGGGCCATGGGCTTCATCGGCAAGCCGTACTCGCTCGAAGAACTGTCCAGTGCGTTGCATCGCCCGGAATCGTTGAGCGCGAGGTTAAGTACCGAGGATGCAGACCCCGGACCGTCCAGACCCCGCGGCTGGGGTTGATAGCCTGGTGGGGGAGGAGCGACATGCGAGTTCTGGTTGCCGATGATGAGCCTACCTCGCGACACCTGATCCGGGCGACCCTGGAGGGTTGGGGATTTGAGGTTCTGGTCGCTGTGGATGGGTGGGAGGCCTTGCGTGTCTTGCAAGGGTCGAAGGGGCCCGAGATCGCCATGCTGGATTGGATGATGCCGGAGATCGACGGCTTGGATGTCTGCCGCCGGATGCGCGCCACGATGCCGAATGCGGGGACCTATATCATCCTGGTTACGGCTCGGGGGGGACTTGAAAACGTTGTCCGGGGGCTCGAGGCCGGGGCGGACGACTACATTACCAAACCGTTTGATCCCCGTGAACTGCGGGCGCGTTTGCATGTGGGCGTGCGCATCGTCCAGTTACAGAAAGCTCTCATGGAACGCTTTCAAGAGCTTGAAGACGCTCTGAAGCGTGTGAAGCAGCTTCAAGGTCTCCTTCCCATCTGCTCCTACTGCAAGAAGATTCGTAACGACAGGAACTACTGGGAACAGGTTGACGCCTACATTACGAGCCACTCGGAAGCCCAATTCAGCCATGGAGTTTGTCCTGACTGCTACGAGATACACCTAAAGCCCCAGTTGGCGAGGCTGCCTAATCGCGAGGAAGAGGAATGATGAAGCCCACGGGGCCACTCATGGTGCTGGAAGGGGCGCTCCATGTTGGCCGGACTCTGCGCGCACAGGCCCGGTGTTGGGCTCCCATCAGCGCTTTGTGGACGCTTTGCACAGACGGGCGTCTTCGGCATAAAAGCGCGTTGGTTCTATTGTCCCCGAACCAAGAGCTCTGGGTGATCGTCGTCATGGGTGCGATTCTGCTGGGGGGAATCGCATGGGTGACGATTCTCAGGCATCGGGTGCGACAGCAAACTGGAACCATGCGCGAATTCCTGCGGCGTGAGGCCGCGCTGAGGAAACAGTATTTCGATCTCTTTGAGAATTCCACCGACGCCATTTTCACGCTCGACCTGGACACCAGAATCACTTCGTGCAACCGGGCGACCGAACTCCTCACAGGGTTCTCCCGCGACGAAATCTTGACGAAAAAGGTCCTGGACATGCTTGCTCCCAGGTCAGTTGAGCGGGCGACTGAGGTGTTGAACCTGATACTCCAGAGCGGTGCGGGTACCACTGATGAAATCGAATTCGTCGCCGAGGATGGTCGCCTGATTCCTGTTGAAGTCAGCGCCCGCTTGATCGAGAAAGAGGGCAAGGTCGCGGGAATACAAGGAGCGGCCCGCGACATAAGAGAGCGCAAGCGAGCACAAGAAGCGCTGCGCCGGCGTGACGCCATTCTGGAGGCAGTTAGTTACGCCGCCCAGCGGCTGTTGCTGGCACCAGACTGGAAGGAGGCCATCGAAAGCGTGCTGGCCAGGTTGGGGCAGGCAACCGGGGTTAGCCGAGTGCATATCCTCGAGAATCATCACGGCCCGAACGGGGAGTTGAGGGCAAGCCAACGATTTGAATGGGTGGCGCCGGGAATCGCCTCTGATATCAACAACCCAACACTGCAAGGATTTCCCTGGGAAGCCGGTGGCTTGGGGAGCTGGGCGACGGCTTTTCGCCGGGGGGAGGTGATTCAGTTCCGCGTCTCGGACCTGCCTCCACAACAACGTGCGCTGCTCCCGGAGGGCGTACGCTCTTTGATCGAGGTCCCTCTCTTTGCAGGAAGCGAGTGGTGGGGAAGCATCGGATTCCACGACTGTATAGACGAACGCCGATGGTCTTCACCGGAGATGGAAGCGCTGCGCGCGGCGGGGGGAACTCTGGGCGCCGCCATTCACCGGCAACTTTCACAGGAAGCTCTGCGACTTGATGAGGCACGTCTCGAGGCTCTGCTGAAGCTCAGCCACATGTCAGAATCCTCTCCCCAGCAAATCGCCGACTTTACACTCGAGCAGGGAATCTTGCTCACCAAAAGCAGGTATGGCTTACTGGCTCTCCTCAACGAAGATGGATCGCTGGTGACTGTGCGTTCCTGCCCGGGAGCGGTCATGGAGGAGTGCGCCTTGGACGAGAAGCAGAAACCGCACTCCCTGCCCAGTGTCGGATTGTGGGAAGAGGCGGTACAGCAGCGCAGGCCGATCATCGTCAATGACTACTCGGCAGCGAACTCTTTCAAGCAAGGATATCCGAAAGGTCAGATCGACATCCTCCGCTTCATGAGCATCCCGGTACTTGACCATGAGAACGTTGTGGCCATTGCGGGTGTCGCGAACAAGGACGAGGGGTACGACGAGCCGGACGTGCGGCAGTTGACGTTGCTGATGGATGGCATGTGGAAACTGATCCGGCAGAAGCGGGCCGAGGAAGCGGTGCGCTCGAGTGAGCAACGCTACCGGTTGTTGTTTGAGCGCAACATGGCGGGAGTTTTCCGCGCCTCGCTGGACGGCCGGGTCATCGACTGCAATGAATCACTGGCGCGGATTCTTGGCTACTCCTCCCCGGCGGAAGTGCTCCGCCTTCGGGTGCAGGACTGTTATGCGGACGTGGGAAAGCGCGAGGCGTTTATTTCCCAACTGAAGGAGCACAAGGCTGTGGCTTCCTATGAGCTTTGCCTCCTTCGCAAAGACGGCAGTCACGCCTGGGTATTGGAAAACTCCAGCCTGGTAGAGAGTGCCAACGGTGCGACTCCCGAGATTGAAGGCACCCTTATCGATATAACAGAAAGGAAACGCGCCGAAGAAGGATGGCGGCAGGCCAAAGAGGCCGCAGAAGCAGCCAGTCGCGCCAAAAGCGAGTTCGTTGCCAATATGAGCCACGAAATCCGCACCCCCTTGAATGGCGTGCTGGGCATGACGGAACTCGCGCTCGATACTCCTCTGAGCCCTGAACAACGTGAATACCTGGAAGCCATCAAGTCGTCCGGCGGTTCTTTGCTCAGCGTGGTCGAAGGCATCCTCGACTTCTCCAAGATCGAGGCCAGCAAGCTTGATTTGGAATCTGTGGAGTTTCGCTTGCTCGACACGGTGGGAGAGGCCATTGAGCCGCTGGCGCTTCCTGCCCAGCAGAAGGGACTGGAGCTCTGTGTGGAGATCTCTCCCGCCGTGCCGGGCATACTTCGAGGTGATCCCGGGCGATTGCGACAGGTCATCGTCAACCTTCTGGGTAACGCCGCCAAGTTTACGGAACAGGGGGAGATTGTATTAACAGTCGAAAGGCAAACTGAGGAGCTTGGAAATCTGTGTCTGCATTTCTCTGTCCGAGACACTGGCATTGGGATTCCCCCTGAGAAGCACCAGGTGATATTTGAGCCCTTTGCCCAAGCCGACGGCTCGACAACGCGGCAATTCGGTGGCACGGGGTTGGGGTTGACCATCTGCTCGAGACTGGTCGAGATGATGGGTGGGAAGATCTGGCTGGAAAGCGAAGTGGGCAAGGGAAGCACGTTTCACTTTACCGCCTGCTTTCGCTCCACCGTGCCACGCCTGGAAGAAGCGCCGCCACCCAACCTTCATGGCCTGCAAGTACTTGTCGTGGACGACAACCCCACTTGCCTTCGAATCCTGGGAGGTCTGCTAGGACATTGGAACGCCAAGCCGGCTCTGTGCAAAAGCGGCCGGGAGGCGCTCATCAAACTGGACCAGGCAAAACACCAAAAGAAACCTTTCGGCGCAGTCCTGCTGGATGCGCGCCTGTCCGACCCAGATGGCTTTACCGTTGCCGAACGAATAGAGAACGAACAGGAGTTGGCCAAGGCTTCAGTGTTGCTGTTGAGCGGCGCGACCCAGGGCGGAGACGTCGGGCTGTGCCAAGAATCCGGGATTGCGGCTTGTCTGACCAAACCGGTGTTTGCGCCGGAACTTCTGGATGCAATCCTGCGCGCCTCCGGCACGGTACAGGGGAAATCGGCGAAGGCCACAGGACGGGAGGGACCTCCGCAGCCGGAAGCAACCCGCAAGTTGCGCATACTCCTTGTGGAGGATAACCAGGTGAATTGCAAACTTGTGAGCCGCTTGCTCGGCAAGCGAGGACACAAAGTGGTGGTGGCGCGCAACGGCCGGGAAGCAGTGGCGGCGGTGCAGCACGGCCCTGGGGGTGTATTTGACCTGATCCTGATGGATGTGCAGATGCCGGACATGGACGGTTTCGAGGCTACGGCGGCCATCCGAGCGCGCGAATTGTCGACGGGCGGACATGTGCCGATCGTTGCGGTCACTGCCCATGCGATGAAGGGCGACCGGGAACGCTGCCTTGCGGCCGGGATGGATGGGTACCTGTCAAAACCCATACGGGTGAAGGAATTGCTCGACCTGTTGCGCGACTATGACGCCCTGCCCGTCCAGACCTCAGAGGTCTCGCATTCACATGAGCAAGAGGAATGTCGGCGGGTGGGCGACGATGGTGAACTCTTGGATAAGGGTGCCCTTTTGGAGCGACTCGGTGGCGACTCGCAACTTTTGAGCGAACTCATCGAGATTTACTTGAGCGAAAGCCCCGCCTTGTTGGCGGCGGCCCAGCGAGCCCTTCAAGAGAAGAGTGGGCAAGATCTGGCGCGGGCGGCTCACACCATTAAGGGCTCAGCCGGGAATTTCGTTGCCCGAGCCACCCTCGAGACGGCGGAGCGACTGGAGGCATTCGCCGAGCAGGGAGATTTTTCGCGCGCCCAGGAAGCGATGAGTGCGCTCGAGCGGGAAATGGAGCATCTTGACCGTGCCCTCATTGCGTTACGTGGAGTAACTGTCGCATGAGAATACTGGGCGATGCGGAAAGGAGATAAGACTACGAGAATACTTGTGGCTGAAGATGACCCTGCTTTTCTCCGCCTCTTCCAGGCTTGCCTGATCGAGTGGGGCTATAAAGTGACGAGCGTAAAGGACGGTCGAAAGGCCTTGAGAGTCCTTAGAGGCCGTGAAGCGCCGCGGCTCGCTATCCTGGACTGGACGATGCCGGGCATGAACGGCATCGACATTTGCCGCGAGGTTAGGAAGCAGACGAGAAAGCCCCATACCTACATTTTGCTGTCAACTGCAAAGGTGAAGAAGCAGGACGTCGCTGAGGGTTTGCAATCCGGCGCGGACGATTACCTGATCAGGCCCTACAACCCGCACGAACTGCGCGCGCGCTTGCGCGCGGGAAGGCGAATCCTGGACTTGCGGGAGCAGCTTCTCTCTGCCTATCGTCTTATCGAAGCTCAATTGGCCGTCGATCCGCTGACCGGCGTGTGGAGCCGCAATGTGATTCTGGATATCCTCAAGCGCCAGCTCACTTTTTCATCTCAAAGCGATTCCCCCATGAGTCTGGTGATTGCGCACATTGACCACTTCCGGGACATTACTGCCAGCTTCGGCCCACTCGCCGGGGATGCGGTCTTGCGGGAAGTTGGGAAGAGGTTTCGCGCCGCCTTGCGCCCGCCGGATTCGATCGGCCGATCTGAAGCAAATGAGTTTGTGATGGTCCTGCCGGCATGCGACGCGCCCACGGCTGCAAGCCTGGCGGAAAAGTTCCGGGCCCGAGCTCACCGGCCTCCCGTTGACACCTCCGAGGGGATGGTCCCGGTGACCGTTAGCCTCGGTGTTATGGTGACTCCGTCGAGGAAGGCGCTGGGTTTGGCTGCGGCTTGGCGCTTGGCCACTGAGGCCGTCTCGCGCGCCAAAGCAAAGGGGGGCAACCGCGTGGAGATCGCGACGCTCTGAAGCCAGGAGGCTGCCGGCCCATCGGACCCGCCGCCAGGCGCGCCCGCCGATTCAGCAGCGCGCCGGCAATTCCTTCCGCTCCGCGCCGCCTGATGCTTCATCCCGAATTTGGAAGTTTGAGTCGGGAAAAACGCTGACCGTGGCTCCCCGCCGTTGCGACCGCTGGCTGAAGGAACGCTTCGCGGAGCAGTTCAGATGGGCCGTCGGACCGACCAAGCGCGATTAACGCCCTGCAAAGCTAGGCGCAGCGTGATGCGGCAGATCGAGGAGCCGGAAGGCTAGTGTTAGGCAATTTGCAATTGCTTTGCGCGTATTCGGCGACTGCTCAGCCTCTCCTCCGACGGCGTTAGCAACCGCCTTGACCGCGGCATACTCCAGGCTGCTCCCGCCTAAGTACGTGCAAAAGAAATAGAACTGCGCGGCCTCCATGTCCACTAGCTGAGTTCCGAGGCGCAGATGTTGTTCGAAGAGCGCCCTAAGGTGTCGCGTTCTAATCGGATAATCGTTGGACAAAACTCGCGGGGCAAAGCCGTAGAAGAAGTCCGACGATACACCGGAAGCGGTCTTGATGCTTGTCGGACGACTCCAACGTGGCCGAAGGGGTAGCTCACCCACCTCACCGTCAATTGCGGTGGCCGCGGGCCACGCTGGATCAATTAGATGTGCCGCTGTCAGTTCCACCTGGGCGTCCGGCATACTCCCCGCCGTACCGACCAGCACTATTTTCCGGATGATCCCAGGGCGGAGAGCTTCGAACATGAGGGGTTCCAGCGAGCCAGAGCCAAGTCCCGCAAGGATCATGCAGAAATCAGCGAACCGCCAGAATTCATAGCCGCGATAGCGCCATTCCATGCGTGCTTGCTCAGGCCTCACATCCGCCAGAGCCCGCAGCAGCTCTTGGCGGTCCTCACCTGCGCAGAGGATGCATCGTTCATGCAGGACTGCGGCTGGGGCGTTGGTATTTGGACCTAAATTCAAGGGCATAAGAGTCGGGCCGGGTTCTCCTTCTCCTGAGGTAGATTCGCAAGGCAGCTCGCCTGCTCGCAATCGGCGCGTTATTCGTGCTCAAAGCCACAACTTGGCCTGCTCGAGGCCAGGGGTTTCGAGTCTTGGTGTCGGAGGTTCGGCGCATCTTGTGGCGGGCCGTACGGTGTCTTCGGCCCGGCTAATCCAATTGCAGGATTCGCGCAAGTTCCGTCCCCAGATGCTTCTTTCGGCGTTCCTTGGCCTCGGTCATGACCCGGTCGATGTCATTGCCGTACTTGAACACATATTCCATGAACTCTTGGAAATCCGCATCCTTAAAATCCTCAAGAGCTTCGGCGGTCAGCTTTTTGAAATTCTCGAATTCGTTCCCTTCGTGCTCGCGGTACCGGAGAATCATAAAATATTTGAATGCTGCGTCGTCGATGAATCCCCGCAGGTAAAGGCGATAATCCTCCAATTGCAGGCTCCAGTAGGCGCGGACCTTGCGAAACATTTCGTCCTTAGGGTCATGAGATCCTTTGCGAGGCAATGCGCCGTACAGTTGATCGAACCGCGGGGTCATCAGCATCAAGACGTCAGGCTGCTTTGCAAGGTAGGACGCTTGTACTTGCCTTTGTGCATTCTCTTTGAGCGCCTTGGTCTGCTCGACCATCTGCTCCACTGCGTCCTCCGAGCTTTTGATCTGCCGTCGCATGAGCCGCAATGACAGGTACGCGGCCACGCCAGTGACTACGGCCGTTATACAGGTTCCAAGGGCCTCATAAGGTATCCACGACTCGATGTTCATGGTCACCAACTCCTTCTGCCTTGCCGGCTGGGCCCTCAGGGGCTCCGGATGGGTCATCCATTCGCGCTTAGCTCTAATTGAGCCATCGACTCTTATGAGAGGAATTTCCCTTTTAGCTCCCAACAGCCCCACACTATACACCCCTCGCGGGGTTCCAGCGCGTTATTTTTCTTTGGCTGGGGACAGGGCACTGTCTACCCCATCGCGAGTCCCGAAACCGCTGACTGTGGCCTTCCCATCCGCTTTTGTCAGACACCCCTCCGTGCGTGGTGACTCCAGATCGATTTCCCGCCTGCCACAGCCTCGGCCATCCCGGCGGAAGGGACAGCCCGGCCATCCGCAGGAGCACACTGCCAAACAACCGTCTCCTCAGGTGGCCCTCCGACAGGAGTAGTGAATGGTAGCGCGCGTGCTTAACGAGCCGTCCACCGGTCTTGACCAGCCCTTGGATGCTCTCGGCGTGCAGGGCCATCGCGTGGCACAGGAAGCCCAACTCGAGGTTTGGGTAAAGCTACTGGCCGACGGCTCGAGGGCGCTGGGCCTTTTTAACCGCGGCGAATCCGTAATGCCGGTGAGGGCATATTTCCGGAATGTCGGTGTAAGGGACGCGGCTTCGGCCAGCGACCTCTATGAGAAAAGACGTCCAGGCGTGTTCAATTCGAGCTTCACAGCCCAGGTGCCGAAGCACGGTGTAGTGCTGCCTAAAGTCAAGTGGTCGCAAGGCGGTGACGGATGGAGGGTCAATTTCGCTCTGGCGCGTCCCAAGGATGCGGCTTAGAATCTACTTGTGCAGTTCTGAGCGCCGTCCTAAGTGAGCGTATTTGAACTGAAGGCGAACCCGGCCGGGAAGCCCGGGGGGGGGCGGCGGCCGCGCGATCCTATTAGGTTGCGAGCAAGGCTGTGGACACACCTGCAGTGAAACCCCTGGCTGGCTCCTGCCAGCACCAATGGCAAAACCAGGAAAGCCCCTTCATCCTGGCGCAGGTCTGCGCCCTTTGTCGATTGTTCCGGTACAAGGCAGGCGTGACGGCAGATTGGGAATACAGGGCTCCCATTCCCATCGGGGAGCTTCCCCCCGAAGAGCAAACGCAAGTCTGAAGCTCGTTGCGTAGACCTATTCTCTGGGTCTCGGGCTTCCACAAAGCACTATGCGATTTCAGTTGCGATGCGGTGCGCGCCTGAGCCGAGGGGCATCGCAAGGTCCTAGGTGGCGCAAAGCTCGGGGTAGAGCTCGAGTCGGGGGTGATTAAGTGCTTTGGATCAATTTTCCCCCCTCCCCACTATGTGAGAAGCTATGAGATGATTTCCCGGGGGCGGTTTTGCGCGGCCAAATTGGTTCAGTAATTGTTAGCGACATACTACGACATTCGATTATTTCATGCCGCGGCATAGCCGCAACCAAACATCGGGAAGTGGCGAGCAACGGCAAGCTGTGGCGCCTGACGAACCCGCAGCCCCGAGCCGTGGCCTTCGCGAAAAATCGTCGCCCGCCGCGCAAGTTTTTGGCAATTGTAGTACAGCTTCTGAATCGTAGGGGAAACCGCTGTGATCCCAAGTATGGAGTGTATAGTCGTCAGAGGTGGAGAATCGAAATGAAAATCTCGGTTTAATCCACAAAGCTTCGAGGGGTTACAGTAGGAACCTCTGAGCTGCCATTGCCATCTCAGCCTCAAGCGAGGGGGCGGCTCCTGCATCATTCCACGGAGAGATAGTCGGGATCAGAAGCTCGGGGTTAAAGGACATGGGACGTAGCCGCAAGTACACAAACTCAAGGACAATTCCTAAAGCGACTAGCCCCCCTGGCGGGACGGAGGCCTTGTCCTCGAAAGGAAATTCCTCGATAGCTGAAGCGTTGGTGTGGATTACATTAGCAATTATTTTTACTTTTTCTCTCGTAACCTTCCACTATCCGATAGTCCGAGCCTTCTATCGGGGTGAAATCAACGTCAACGAAGGGTGGAACGCTTACAATGCGCAGGCGGTGATGCAGCATCGCCCCTTGTACCCTGCAAAGCATAGCTGGATCCAGGTGGGATATCCCCTTCTCTCGTTTTATATAGTTGGATATGCGTCGCATTTTATCGGAGATTGCCAATTGACCGGGCGTTTGATTTCTCTCATCGCGTTTGTCGTCTCATGCGTTCTGGTAGGACTCATTGCTAAGAAGCTGACCGGCGGCTGGGGACCTGCGGTTTTTGCAAGCGCGTTTTGTCTCGGCCTCTTTTGCTCACGAATGCCGGACTATGTGGGGATGGACGATCCGCAGATGCTCGCCCATCCATTTTTTCTCTTCGGCTTGTGGGTTTATATGCAGGCTGTTCCAAGCACGCTGCGGATCGCGGGGGTCACATCCATTTTTGTTCTGGCAGGCAACATTAAGCACAGTCTCTTCGGAGCTCCTATCTCAGTACTTTCCGACCTTTTCACAACCTCCCGAGGCAAAGCAGTTCGATTCATGGTCTTTGGAGTCTTTTTCCTGGCCTTGTCAATCGCAGTCACCACGCTGGTGGGCGGTCCATTTTTCGTTTCCAATGCGTTGCTTGGACAACCTTTTAGCTTCGAAAGAATGCGCAACACGTTTTTTTTGGTTTATATTCCACTAGAGCTGCCCCTGGCAATTTCTGCCTTTTGGTCGATCTCGCAGCTTCAAAACCGGCAGGCGCGTGTAATTTCCTTCTATTATTTCTCCTCGCTACTGGTCGGCCTGCTCTGGGCAGGAGGCATGGGGGTTAACACCAATACGTTTTGCGACAACCTCTTTGCCATGTCGATAATCATGGGTGCTTGCCTGGATTCATTGTGGAAAGCTCCAATCCCCAGTTTGGGGAAAGGCGGTCGGTGGAGATTCCTGGTGCCTGTCTTGCTTTATTTGACTGTGGTCGTGGGGTATGTCCCGCAGGCGCTCAAGATGCCTAAATTGCTTTCCGATTTGCCAGTGCGGCAGCGGCTGTTTGACGCTGAGGTATCATTCCTGGTCGCACAACCGGGACCCGCTATATGTGAGAGCTTGGTCATGTGCTATGCTGCTGGTAAGCCGCACATCATCGACCCCTTTACCTTCCGCAAGCTCCTGAAACTCGGGATAGAGAACAGCAACGCGCTCGTGAAACAGATAGCTGAAAAAAAGTACGGGGCTATCCAAACTTACTTGCCAGTGACTCAGAGGCCGTACATCCCTCCCGAAGTAGGAGATTCGTTCCCGGATGAAGTGCTCGACGCTATAGACCACTACTACGTCGAGGCACTGAAGGGTCCCGGTTGTCATATCTACGTCCCCCGCGTGGAACCAAAGGGCCCCTCGAACCCCCAGTAGCCGTCGTGCACTCCACTTGGAGTCATACAATAGCTCCCCCTCCCGGGCGGTAAGGAAGAGACTCAAGGGAACGACGTACAGACCCAGCCCTCGCGAGACGGCATAAGTGAGCTTGCTTGACGCGGTTGGTTTACTCAATCTCCTGCTCAAGGGGAAGCCGCGGTACCCTCATAGACGGTCTGCCCCAAAAAGTTGGAAGGGGAGTGCGGGCCGCCAGAGAGGAAACGCTTCGAGGAAAGTCTCGACTCGGGAACCCCAGCCTCGATTCCTCAGGAAGGGTGGAAGGAAACCGAAGCGCCTTAAGGCCCGTGGCCTGAAACCAGCCTTTTTCATGGCGCTGAAAACCACGTGGGGGCGCATGTGGACAATCCCACCGTCCCCTTTCCAGGTCATACCCGGCGTTATCAGCATCTGGAGGTAGTACAGGATGTTGAAAGGATTCGGTTCCAGGAAAACGATGCGACCGCCGGGCTTCAGCAAGGGTGCCATGGCGGCGAAGGGTCTTTGAAGCTCGTGAAAGTGGTGCAAAACAAAAAAGCCCAGGATCACGTCAAAGGCGCCGGAAAGATTCGGCGGGACATCCTCGATGGCACAGCAGTGCAGGGGGATTTGGAAGCGGCCACGGTTGTACCCTTGCAGCCGGTCCAGCAAAACGGGCGAGAGGTCCAGACCTTCTACGTGGCAGCCCCGTTCAGCGAGGGGCAGCGTATGGCGCCCCATGCCGCACCCTACCTCCAGGATGCGGTCGGAGGGGGACACCTGCGCGAAGCGCAGAGTCTCTTCCACTTGTCGCGCCAAGTAGGGCGTGGCACGAGGCACCATGGTTTCTTTGACGGTGCGCTCGAAATATTCCCTCTGAGCACGGTCGTGTTCGACTCGCGTCACTTGGGTATGGACCCTCACGATTTGACTCCTGCGAAGAAGGAGGAGGTTTGGGATGGTGTCGTGAATCGTGATCCCACACGCTCCCGAATTATCGGTTGCCGGCCACGGGAGCCTGCGGTTCTGAGCCTGAGGCGCAGACGCCATTGCAGGCCCCAGAGGAGAGCCGAGCAGCCGGCCTTCAGACGCATCGAGGAACTATACGCGGACCGGCCGGTCTTGCGCAAGGAACGAACGACCGGAATTGATTCCGTAGGCAAGCCTGTGCAGCCGATCATGGTCACCAAGTAAGGCTCCCGGACATCCAATCCCAGCAGAGCATCGACCACTTCTCTGCGCATGGCCACGAACATACCAGCATCCGTGGGTACGCGGCACACCCATTGGCGCAAGACCCGGTAAACGCGGGAAGTCAGCATTCGCATTGGAGATTGGTATTGGCCCCGTCGCCCGCCGAACACTGCCGCCGGTCCGGCTTGGAGCCTGGCAAGCAGCTGCGGGACCGCTTCGGGGGGATCTTGCAGATCCGCGTCCATCATCACTACATACTCGCCGCGGGAGAATGCCAGGCCCACCATATCTGCACGTCGCTGCCCAACATTTTGGTTCAAAGCGAGAGCGGCCACGCGGGAGTCGCGTCGCGCCAGTTTTTCCAAAACCGCCCAGGAGTTCTCAGGACACGCATCATCCACGAAGACCATTTCGTAACTGGTTTCCAGCGGTTGCAGCGCGGCGCTCAGTCTCGCGTGCAGATCCTCGAGTGTCGCCGCATTCCGGTACACCGGTATGACCACGCTGACGCGTGGAGGGCCGGCCGACTCGTGCGAAAGTCCCTCTGAGTTTACTTGCATCGAAAGGTCGTTGGTGGTTTCCTTCACGGTCGTTCGGGTCTCCACTTGCGATGATTAACGCTCAGGCGCCGACCCACAATTCCTTCTTCCAAGCCGGGCTGACTCACCCTCGATTCAAGCCTCGTAATCCTTCTCATGTCGGGCGAACCATTCCCACGACTTCTTGAGTCCTTCGGGGAGGGTGAAGCGAGCTTGCCAGCCGAGCAAAGTCCGCGCCTTCTCCGTATCCGCAACCCAGAAGTTCGTATCCGGGGGACGACGTGAGAATGTGCCGGCACGCACGTGAAGAGTTTTTTCCGCCAGCGACTCGACACAGACTACCACGTCCTGATTGCTCGATTGCTGACCGGTGCCGACGTTGATAACCTCCCCCAGAGGCAAGTCGGCACAGGTCGCCGCCAGACAGGCTTCCACGACGTCCTCCACAAAAATGAAATCCCGCCGGATGCCGGGACCGGTCAATTCGATAGTCTGGTCACGGAGTGCCCGTAGAATCACCGTCGGTACCAAACGGCTGAGTGATTCCCAATAGCCGTAAACGGAAAAGACTTGCAGCACCACCAAGGGCCGGTTTTCTCTCCACGCAAATTCCTGGCAAACAAGAGCCTGGGCCGCCTTCGCCGCCCCACGGAAAGTCCTGGGCTCCAGCCTATCGGTTTCCTTTAGGGGCCGATTGCGTGGGCCATAGGCGAGCGAACTCCCCACGTGCACGAAGCGATGAAAATCCAGGTGCGCTAGTGATTCCAGCAGATTTGCCGTCCCCTGCGTGCAGGTGCGAAGCATCTCCAGGCGATCCGCCGTGCTGCTCGGGTGTCCTGACGCGGCGGCAAGGTGATAAATTACTTCCGGGCGCGTTTGACCCACAACTTTCTGCACCTTGGCAAAGTCGTTCAAGTCCGCTTCGTGCAACGCGATCGCGTCCTGGATTTCCGAAAGACGCCACAAGCTGCTGGCGGCCCGTCGAAGGGCGTGGACCTGAGCTCCCTCAGCAAGCAGGCGTCGAACCAAGTTTGCGCCAATAAAGCCTGTTGCTCCAGTTACCAGAACGCGGCAGTTTCTGAGATCTTTCATCGGCAGATGATTTCCTAATGAGGTTTCAAATCATACGTCTCTAGGGGTTCATCATCTTCTTTCTTCCGGAGGTGTCCTGACCAGGAAGCGATGGCGGCCAGCAGTTCTGCTCGTTCTTCCCTGACCTTCTCCGGTGGTCGGTGGAAGGCTTCGCGTAGCGCAGATTGCATTCGTGGGACTTCCCGCCCAACATCGCGGCCTTGGATATCGGCATGAAACGATCGCCGCAAGAAGCTGAAATTACAACGCAGCCTGGCCATCTCTCCCATGAGCAACCGGCAGGGAATTGGATATCCGCGGTCGGGGAGGGTGAGGCCTCCCACCCCAAAGGGAACCTGAAAGTGCCGTCGAACTCTTTCAACGGTTCCATCCGCCAGCGAGTCAAAAATGTTGTTGAGCCCTCGATCCAGGGCGAGGTCATTCAGGCCCACGAAAACCCGCCCGAGTGGCAGCTTGGCGAACTCCGCAGCGATTCGGGTAGCGGCAAGCGTCTCAATCAGGATCCCCGCGCTGCACCTTCCCGCCACCATCTCCAAAAACGACTTCACCTCAGCCAGCGACCGGGCCATGGGGAGGAGAACCTCACTGGCCCCGGCTTCGACTGCCAAGTCGATCTCCTCTTGACTCGTGCTACTCAGGGCATTGATTCGACAGAGGATGGGCGCCTCAATCAGGCTACGAACCCGCCGCAGGTCTCCCACGCCATGCTCGTTGATTTGCGTGTCCGCAAACGACTGCCGCCTCTCCTTTCCCGCTCTTTCCCAGTCGACCACAACTCCCGTCACACCTGCCTGAATAGCTGCGGGGATAAAATCAGGGTCGGCCAGGAAAAGCCACAGCCCGAACGGGGAATTCGTTTCCATGCTTTTGTAAACACCACCAGAATAGATGAACCCTTGAGCCCGGAGATATAGCGACCCAGTTTGGCCTCCTGAACTTTCACCCACCTTAAGGCGGCATTCAGGGCCGTGTGAGGCGCTTGTACCATGTCGCGCCTGCGCGGCCCGCGGCGGGACCAGCAAAAGCCGCCGGGGCGGCGGCGCCACACTGTCCACCCAATTGCTGGACACTACGGTAGTCTAGTACCCGCGCTTCTTATCCACCACGTTCAGCAGCGGCAGACCACTCACATAACGCCGAACATTCTCACAGAACAGATCGTACTTACGCTGCATTGAGCCCTCCGAAAGCGCGGAAGAATGCGAGGTGATGATCAGGTTGCCCGCCGTCCACAAGGGATCCTCGGGCGGGAGCGGTTCTTGGCAGGCCACATCGAGGCCGGCCCCGGCGATCCATCCTTCCTTGAGCCCACGAATGAGCGCGGCCGTGTCCACCAGGTTGCCGCGCGAGACGTTGATGAAGTAGGCAGTCGGCTTCATGGCGCGGAAGATCGCCTCATTAAACATACCTTCTGACACCGGCGTGTGCGGCGCTGCACTCACTAGCACATCCACTTGAGGCACCATCTTCGGAAGCCACTCGACCGAATGCAGTTCGGCGACGAAGGATGGCTTCGGCAAGGGCTTGGGGTCTACCGCCAGGATCCTCATGTCGAAACCATAGTGCGCGCGGTAGGCGGTGTCCGTGCCGATGCCGCCTAATCCTACGATGCCCATTGTGAGTCCGCTGACTTCTGTGAGCCCATCCAAGGACTTCCAAACGTGCTCGCGAGTCTGTTGCGCGTAGTGATGCAACTTTCGCGTGAGGGTCAGGAGCAGCCCGATGGTCGTCTCTGAAATGGTAGATGAATAAATACGCTGCATGTTGGTGAGCACAATGGGACTGTCCACCAATTCCGGGTAAAGGATGTGTTCAACGCCCGCGCCGGTGTATTGAATCCAGCGCAGTTGGTGCGCGGCCTGAAGATCTTCACGGGAGAATCTGTCGAAAATCACGTGCGCGTCAGCAACTTCACTTCGGAACTGCTTCTGGTTTCGGCATAACGTTAGATCGAGGTTGGGAGCATAGGCGCGCAGTTTCTCTTGATAGGCCACCGGAATCGCATCCTTCGTCGCCAGCTTGACGCGCGCCGGATTGGCGCCTTCACCGGGTTCGAACAGTGGATAGGATTCAACTGTCACCGGCCATGGTGGCTCGGGGGCCGCCTCGCCCGTCACGGCGCGGGCCACCGCCGGCAGGGAAACGAGGGCTGTTCCTGTGGAGCCTGCGGCGACGTTGCGAAGAAAGCTCCGTCGCGAGAAACCATTTTCATGCATGGGAAACCTCCTGGGTCCGAAACCGTGTACTATACCATCGAAGGCGCAATACTCCTAAGCCAACCTGATCAGGACCGGCAATTCTAAATTGTCGATGGTCTCGCTGCCCGCCTGCGCCGCCCATGCTGCGTCGGAGCAAGTAGAGCGACGCCGCGGCCTTCGGCAACCAGCTATCATGCCCGCGCTTGAGACCGTCTATCCCTGGGTCGCTGTGTTATACTGTCAGGAAACATAATTGAAGGGTGCTAAATGAAAACCTGCCCCACATGCCAGGGAAGCTACCCCAACGACTACGCGCTCTGCCCGCAGGATGGCTCGGCGCTTGAAGATGTGGGTATCTGGACCGAAGGGAGCGTCATCCGCGGGAAATATCGCATTCTGAGCAAAGTGGGCCAAGGAGGAATGGGAGAGGTTTATAAGGCTTTGCACCTGGCATTCGACGAACTGCGCGCCCTCAAAGTGATCGCGCCGGGGATCCTGCACGACCAACTTTTCGTGAGGCGGTTTAGGCAGGAGGCTGTAATCACTCGCAAGCTCCAGCATCCCAACGCCGTGCGGGTGGACGATATTGACGAAGCCGAGGACGGCCGGCCTTTCATCGTCATGGAGTTCATCCAGGGCAAGAGCTTGAAGAAAGTCATTCAGGAAGAGGGACCACTGCGCGTACCCCGCGTTTGCTCGATTATCAAGCAGGTTGCCTCAGCCCTGGACGCTGCCCACAGCCTTGGGATGGTGCATCGGGATATCAAGCCGGACAACATCGCGCTGATTGAAAGCCCCGAAGGTGAGCTAGTGAAGGTGCTTGATTTCGGTATTGCCAAGATGAAGGAGGTAAGCCTTGGCGAGGCGTCAGGCATGACGCTAACAGGGACGGGAATGGTGATCGGGACGCCGCAATATATTTCCCCCGAGCAGGCGATGGGGAAGCGCGGGGACGAGCTCGATGGGCGCTCGGACCTTTATTCGCTCGGTGTGGTCATGTATGAGATGCTGACAGCCGATCTTCCCTTCAAAGCCGAAACTACCATGGCTATGCTGCTGGCCCACCTTCAGCAGCAGCCGAGGCCGATCCTCACCCTCCGCCCGGCGCTGCAAATACCCGAGCCAATTGTCTGCTTGGTAATGCGCCTACTCGAAAAGGACCCTGCCCAGCGCTCCCCGAGTGCCAAGGCTCTGATCGAAGAGGTTGAAGCTGCGGAGAAGGGAAATGCTCCTACGGGCGCGAGGTGGGCCGTGCAACGGACCGAAGTCATACCGCGGCAGGAAGTTCGAGCGGCGCCCGAGCCGGTCCCTCCAGTTCCCGCTAAAGGCGACTCCGCTGGCAGCAGTCTTGTTCCGGCTCCACCTCCTCCTGTTCAACCTCAGGTTGTTACTCCTGGCCCACCGGCGCCGGTCGTATTACTGACGCCGCAGCCAGAGAAACAATCCCACTGGGGAATCTGGGCGGGGATTGCAATCCTGCTGGTAGCCCTGGGCGGAGGGGGCTGGTATGTCCTGTCTCGGCATTCATCCTCACTTAGCACAACTCCTGTTTCCACAGCATCCGGCCAAGGAGGGGGGATGTCGCAGCAGGCCTCGAGTCAACGGCCCGCCGCTGAGCAAACTCCACCCGTCCCTGGGTCCCCTGAGGGGCGAACTCCCGGTGGCCAGGGGATTCAACCGGAAGCGGCGCGCACAGCTTCTGAAACTTCTACGAGCAATGACAATATCGCCCCGACGGGGACAGCCGCTTCGGCAGTGGCGAAGCCCCCTGCGCCGCCGATGTCTTCAGGTCCGCCGATTCTACTGATTGAGGCCACTCCGGGCGACGCGCGCGTCTATATCGATGATGAGACGGTCGGGACCACAAGCTCCGAAGGGCGACTGAAAATCACCACTCTCTCGCCCGGCCCGCATCGCGTCCGGCTGGCGCACAGGAGGTTCCAGGATCATGAAGAAACGGTGCGATTGATTTCGGGAGAAACCGCCCGGGTCGCCACCAATTTACAGGCTGGGGCTGTCGCGCCCGTCGAAATCCCGGCGGAGCCAACAGGGACAATCACTAATCCCACGACCGCCGCCTCAGGGCCCGCGGGTTACTTGGGCATTCTTCCGGTCGAGCATCAGCCGGCCGGGAGCAAGGGGGTTGTAATCTTGAATACCGCACCCGGGGGACCTGCGGACCGGGCCGGGCTGAAGCCTAACGATACAATTCTCAGCATCGGCGGCCAGCGAATAAGGACGCCGCAAGACCTTCAGGCCGCTATGGCTAACCACAAGTCAGGAGAGACGGTAGAGGTCATCTGGTCCAGCGGCAACAGCGTGGTGACGAAGTCCGTCCGGTTATCCGCCCGCGTAGCCGGCCCTCCCAGGTAGGAGAATGTCACCCGCCAGCCTGTGCCGCCCGCCGAGACATCCGGTCGTATGAGCTTGGAGCGTCAAACGCGTCATTATTCTGCAATCTCTGGGAACAAACGCACAGGGGGAAGATGCTTGAACTCGATTCCAATCGCGCACTGCTGGTAGACCTCTACGAATTGACCATGGCGGCAGCGTACTTCGAGCAACATGTGGACTGCCGGGCAACTTTTGAACTCTTCGTCCGCCAGTTGCCCCCCGAGCGCGCTTACCTCGTGGCCGGCGGCATCGAAGACGCCGTGGACTACCTCGCGGCCTTGCGATTCACTCGAGAGCATGTGGACTTCGTTCGCAGCCTGCCTATGTTTCGCAATGTTTCTTCCGAATTCTTCGAGTATCTTCGCGAGTTCCGCTTTGCCGGCGACGTTGAGGCGGTCGAGGAGGGCACACTCATCTTTGCGGAAGAGCCGCTCCTTCAAGTGACTGCGCCGATTCTGGAAGCACAAATTGTTGAGACCTACCTGCTTTCCATCACCAATTTTGAGACGCTGGTTGCCTCCAAGTCGGCTCGCGTAGTGCGGGCGGCGCGTGACCGGGGTGTGCTCGAGTTCGGCACCCGGCGGGCGCAGGGGCCTGAAGCCGGGGTTCGCGCCGCGCGCGCTGCGTACCTTGGCGGGTGTGTTGCGACCTCGAATGTTCTGGCGGGCTTTCAATACGGCATCCCGCTTGCAGGCACGGCAGCCCATTCCTGGACCCAGGCTTTCCCAACCGAACGCCAAAGCTTCGAGGCCCTCCTGGACACGTTCCCGGAGGATGCCATCCTGTTGATCGACACTTATGACCCAATTGCAGGAGCGGAGACCGCAGCCACCCTGGGGCGGATGATCGCCGGCGTGCGCATCGATAGCGGCGACCTCCTCGCAACCAGCCGCCGGGTTCGGGAAATCCTGGACCGTCACGGCCTGCGGGAGGCGAAGATCGTCGCCAGTGGGGATTTGAACGAGTACAAGGTGGAAGCCTTGGTTTCGCAAGGCGCGCCCATTGACCTCTTCGGCGTGGGAACCGATCTCGCCACCTCGCGCGACGTCCCTGCGCTCAACGTGGTCTACAAGCTGGTCGAGATCGAGCACAACGGGCAGGTGGATTACAAGAGCAAATTCAGCGAAGGGAAAGTCTATGCGCCGGGCCGGAAACAGGTCTTCCGGTTCTCGGCTGGCGCTCATTATCATCATGATCTGATTACACGCTCCTGCGAAGAACCTTCGGAGGGCACACCGTTGCTTCACCCCGTGATGCGCAATGGCGGGAGGCTCAGGTCCCGGCCATGCCTCCAAGACGCGAGGTCTAATGTCCTTGCGAATCTTGAGCGCTTGCCGGAACCTTACCACGCTCTGCGCAACGCGCCTGACTATCCCGTAGCCAAGAGCGAGGCGCTCCAGCGCCTCCTCGAGGAGGTTCGCGAGTAGAGCTTCGGCGCGCGCAAGCAGAAAGCAGAAATCAGAAACTAGAAAGCAGAAGGCGGAAGTCAAAAGGCAAAAGTCAAAACGCAAATGGCAAAGGGCAGAAAGCAGTAGGCAGTAAGCGGGAATGTGTGTTTGAGTTTCTGGTTTCGAGTTTCCAGTTTCTGCTTTCTAGCGGGTGAGAGAATGAGTGAACCGAACAAGTCTGGCCGCTTGGTGTTCCTTGATGTCGATACGCAGGTGGACTTCATGTCTCCGAGTGGAAGCCTTTATGTGCCACATGCGGAGGAGATCATCCCTAACTTGGCGAAATTGATGTTGTGGGCGCGCGACCATAGAATCCCCATTATTTCATCGGCTGACACGCACGCGCCGGATGACCCAGAGTTCGCACTCTGGCCTCCTCACTGCGTGGCGGGGACACCCGGCCAGCGCCGCATTGCTGAGACCTTCTTCCCTGACGCCGTGGTGGTGGAAAACCGTCCGGGTGCGTTTCACACCCCGCAAGAATGGGTCGGACAGCTCATCGTGGAGAAGCCCGTGTACGATGTCTCCACTAACCTCAATTTCGATGCTATCGTGGCTTCCCTTGGCGAGCCGCGCTTCGTCGTGTTTGGCGTGGCCACCGAATACTGTGTCCTGGCAGATGTCCTGGCACTGCGCAAGCGCAACCTGCCCGTGGCTCTCGTGCGGGATGCCATTAAACCCATCACCGAAGAGGGGGGACAGAAGGCCATCGAGCAGATGGTCGCTGCCGGAGCCCAGTTAGTCACGACCGCGGCCGTTTGTAGTCCGGGGTTTCAAGATTCCTGCTTGCAGTAAGGCAGCATAACTGGCTGCGGAAAAACTCGTTTGGCAAGTCATTCCGAGGAGCTGCAGGCAATGAGGAATCTCGCATTGGCTTGAAAACACTCAGAGCAAGATTCCTCGCTCCGCTCGGAATGACAGCTTGGAAGGGTTTTCCCGCAGCCTGAAAACCGCTGCTTTCGACATGCCATTAAACAAATTGGAGGCAAATGTGTCCAAACCAAAAGTGATAGTGGCTCTGCGCGACCTGGAGTCGGTCGAGAGTCTCATGATCCTGGCGGTCCATCTCACCAACGGCATGGATGCCGAACTTGCTGCTCTGCACGTGGTTGAAGTGCCGGCTGCAACGCCCCTCGAGGCAGAGGATGAGGTTTTGGACCACGAGGGAAAGGAGATCCTCGCGGCTGCAATACGGGTTGCGGAGAGATCTTCCAAGAAGATATCCACTGAACTGCTGCGCGCACGTGAGGTGGGAGAAGCCATAGTGGGCGAGGCCAAGGACCAGGGCGCGGAGTTGCTCATCGTGGGACATCGCGGATCCCATACCTCTGCCTTGGGCGAACTTCTCCTGGGAAGCACCGCGCAATATGTAGCCCATCACGCACCGTGCCGAGTGATCATTCAGATTCCAGCACCCAAGCCGCGCTAAGTGAATCGGAACGCAGGATTAGCCGAACTTTTGGGCGAAGATCGGAAATCGGGAGTCAGATAAACAAGGGTAAGTCGCCACCGATATAAGCTTCGGTTTCCAGTGGTGGCTCGGCGATGGTCTGTTGGTTCATGTCCTGTTTGTACGCCAGCATCGTCCCCATGGCGAGGGAACTGAGTAACAAGACTCCCGGTTGGCACATTGCCCACTGCAGCACTTGCTGCGGGCGAAGGGGCTCATCCTGATTCTTCGGCGGCTCCGGTTGTTTATTCAGCATAGCGCACCATCTTCTCGTTTCGCTTATCGGCATATCCTGCCCAAGCTTGAGCGCTGAATCGCCCGAAAACGACAGGGCTGGACCGTCAGTTTGTGGCTTGACTCTACGAGCCGGAGATGGCGTAGAATAGCGGAGGGTTCTTAGTGTCACCGGAGTTTTGTGGTGGCTGTTGGCCATCGTTGCGCCGCGCCTGAGCGCCCCGTAACTGCCTGCCTTCGAGGTTCCTATGGTGATCGCATCCCAGCTCCGTCCAGGAACGGCTCTGAAGATAAATAATGACCTCTTCAAGGTGATTGACTCGCAGTATCACATCGGACAAGGCAAGATGCCCGGCAGCGTCCATACGAAACTGCGCAACGTTCTAAAGGGCACGTTCAAGGAGTTGCGCTTCCGGCCGGAGGAGCGGCTGGAGGAAACTCAACTCGAGAAGCAGGAGATGGAATTCCTTTACAGCGACACTGACTCGGCGACCTTCATGAACCCAAGAACTTATGACCAGGTTTCCATCCCCCTCGAGGCCATCGGCGGGGCGGCGACATTTCTCCAGCCTGAGGTGAAAGTGCCGGTGGAGTTCTACGAGGGGCAGCCGGTCAGCATCGTCTTCCCGGAGATCGTCGAGGTGAAGATCCAGACTACCGCGCAGCCAGTCCACCAGCAACAGGACAACACCTACAAATCCGCTACGCTGGAAAATGGCAGGGAACTGATGGTTCCGCAATTCATCAAACCGGGCGAAACGATACGCGTCGAAGTGGCTACGGGCAAGTACGTGGACCGCGTGCGAGCCGATATGAAGAGGTTCTAACATCATGGATACGCCAGCCCTTAACGTCTCCGCCAGACCACACTTCCAGCTTAAAGTGCGTCCAGCCGAATTGCGGGACGCATCTGACATTGCCCGCATCTATCTACAGGCCACGCAAGACAACCTTGCCACCTTCGAGAACTTCCTTCTTACGCCCGAGGAGCGAACGCGCTGGGTGAACGAACATGGGGGGAAGTATCCTCTCCTGGTGGCGGAGTTGAACGGTTGGATTCTGGGCTGGGCAGCGCTCAGTCCATACCTCGTCCGCCCCCGCATGGAGGGAATCGCTGAACTCCTGATCTACATTGACCGCGACTACCGGCGGCACGGCGTGGGGCGGGAAATAATGCGCGCGGTCCTGGCCATCGCCGAGGCCGTCGGCCACTTCAAGCTGGTGGGCCGATTCCTGGTGCACAATGATGCCGGGCGGACGCTCTGCCGCATGACGGGCTGGCGCGAGGTGGGAGTGCACTTGAAACACACCAAGCTGGAGGGGCGCTGGCACGACGTGGTGGTGGTTGAGTATCTAATCCCAGTGAACTTGAAGTGAGGATGGTAGGTGGCGGGTTGTATGCGGCAGGTGGGGTAAAACCAGGATTTGAGTTTCTATTTTCCATTTTCCAGTTTCGATTCTCCAGTTTCTGCCTTCTTGCTTGTCCTGGAAAAGTTGGCAGGCGTGGAGGGACTCGAACCCCCGACCCACGGATTAGAAATCCGTTGCTCTATCCACCTGAGCTACACGCCCCCAGCACCATACGAATGAATAATATCGGCGGCTTCGGCCCAAGTCAAATAAATGGACTGTCAGGTAGTGTCAAAATATGGGGTGGGTGACGGGATTCGAACCCGCGACGTCCAGATCCACAGTCTGGCGCTCTACCAGCTGAGCTACACCCACCATAACTGCGGGCTTCCTTGCAGGTTGCTCTCATACCTTTGTAACATCGGTGGGGAAGGGTGTCAACTAATCGGGCGTTCGGGTGATCGGGTAAACAAAAGGCTAATCGGGTGATCGAGTAAACAAAAAGCCGCCCCTTTCGGCCTTCAGGTCATTCCGAGCGCAGCGAGGAATCTCGCTCTGCGTATGTGGAGGCAAGAATCAAAGCGAGATTCCTCGCTGTGCTCAGAATGACACCCGGGGCATTCCACTTGGGGCGTCACGCCATCTTTTTGTTCGCCCGATCGTCAGATCACCCGATTAGGGGGTTGAGTCGTCGGTGGGGATTTCCTGGAGTTCTGTAGGATGCTGGCAGCAGACGCAATCCCCGGGTTCAAGAGCCTCGATGTTACATACTTTGCAGAAATAACGGACTCGGTAGAGTTTCCCATTTCTGACAGTGTAAAGCCGCTCGACCTCAAATGTGCCATCGGCTTTCATCGTTCCTTCGAGCCGGACCTCGCGGTTGGCCAAGCGTTTGTCCAGTAAGGTGTGGAACAGGTAAGTGGTGGTGGCGGAGAGGGGCTGATCCTTTCCATGTATTCGTAAGACCGGCCCTTGCCCAGGGATGGAGAGTAGTTTCCCTTCCAGGGCTGCCAAATGAAGTGTTTCACCTTGGGCCGCGTATAAAGGGGAAGCTGCCAGCGCCGCCGTCCACACAAGCAGCCCCATCGCCATCACTCGCATTGAGGCGCTCGTGCCGGTCGCGTGCTGTTGTTTTTCTGAGGAGTACATCAAGTCAATTTCACCATTGCTTCATTGAGTCATTGATTCATTGAGGGGACAACCTGGAGCAACAGTCCCATGGCTTATGATTCAATGACTCAATGGACCAATCACTCGATGGTCCTTGTCAGCCCTCCCACTTTCCGACTATCGTGAAAGCGAACGGAAGATCCCCATTCGACCCGTGAACCTTCACCTGAAGGTCCCAATGGCCCTGATCATCTTTGACCACAGCCGGGAAGCTGTCTCCATTCACCGGCGCTCCCAGGAGGACACCAGGGTGCGCCGTGCCCGACGATTGGCGGCCCAACTTTACGAGGTCATCATATTTCAGGGCGGTGGCAAGATCGTTGTCCTCAGCGACGGGGCAGAGGATCAGTACGTCCCGGGTGGGGTTCACCCCCATATGATTTCCGTCCTGAGGAATCAACCCGTAGCGCAAAGCATAGAACCCCGGCTTGATGGCCTGGCCGCGAAAATCAGCTCCCGCACTGGGAAAGTGCAGCACGCCAAGGAACACTCCTTCGCTCAGAGAAGCATAGAGAAAGTCTGAAGAACCACTGGCGCTGGAGTTGGTGGGCACGCTCTTGCGTAGCCACACCTCCAGCAACGTGCCCCCTTGGTCGTTTACCACCCGCGTTCCCTGTGATTCCAATGCATCTTGCAAGGGTTTGGAAAGGTCTGCGACTGGCGGTCCCCCAGCGCTTTCCACTTTGTAGGTCTGTCCAAACGCCATACTTGCCAAGACAAGTTGCGAGGAGAGAATCAACACTTGCGCGCGATGTAGTTTCATAAAGTAGCAGCCCTCTTTCCTTAGATGCTCTGAACTCAAAAGCGGGAACGCCGGAACAACCGGCTTCCTGTTTCTATTGTGCGTCACACGAGTCGCAAAAATCTAGCAGGTGGCTGAAAAAGCCGTTGGCGAGCAGGAGGCAGAAGTCAGGCCTCAGGAGTCGGGAGTCAGAAGAAAAAACCACGTGCCAGGGCCGATAGCGCAACTACTGACAACTGACCACTGACTACTAGAGCGAGAGCGAAAAGCTGCCCACAAAGGCGCTCCGTTTACCCATGTGGTTCCAGACCACATTCAAACCCTTGCCTTGGAACGAATCCTCAATTGTGAACGCAGGCATGGCGTGGGCCAGTTGAACGAGCGGCGGATAGTATACGAACTCGTTGCCGCAGATGTCGTCGCCATGGCACAAGCTGCGCGTTTCAATGCGCGCCAAGTTCCCGGCCACAAGGCGGGCAGTGCCATGCTGTTCTCCCTGAGCGAGGGCCAAATGGATCGGGGCTGCTTCAACGCGAACCACGTGGCTTAGGAGCTTCCCGGCCATGACAGCAGCGAAGTCCTGTAAGGCCAAGCGCTGCCGGGGAGTGGCCCGCTGGTCGACAATCAGTACGGACTCGGCTGGATAAGGACTATGGTAGGGATCACCCAATGTGGCATGGGCCTTCACAACCGCCACAACGCCCAGGCCGTTCAAACTAGTTCCCCTCCAGCCGCCTTCTTTGATCTTCCATGCCAGGATCGCTTCGTTTCCAACCAGGCCAACTTCGCCATTGGCAAAGCATGGGCCGGTATAAACATCAGCGCTTCGAGCTTCGATATAGTCGCCCTTGATCGCCGCGCTGCTGGGAATGGCCGAGGCCGCGAACAGAGCCAACCCTAAGAGCGTGGGAAGATAACGCTTCCGCATCATAAGCCCTCCTTCGAGCAGATTATCGAGACAGCCCCGCACTGATTGGATGTCTGAGAGAGCCGAAAGTTACTCCTCCGGCGCGAGTGGGGAGTTAAGAGTGGCTTGCGTGGATTACATCCGCGGCTTCAAAAGCGCCTGATACACGGGGGGTTGGCTCAACGCCTGCACATTGGGCCACCCGGGGTCGACCATGGTATCCGTCCGGTTGAACATTCGCTGGGTCATGCCCACAAAAATCAGGTCGTCAGTGGGATCGACCCAGAACCAAGTGTCCGCCGCTCCGCTCCAGAAGAAAGTGCCTTTGCCCACCACTTCGTCGGCTTCGAGCGGGTTCGTATAGACCCCGCAATCGTAGCCGTAACCCAGGCCGGGCCGGATGGTCACCTGACCAATCGAGAACTCGCCCGTCATGAGACTCGCGGCGAGATGGTTTGAGGTCATGAGCTGAACGGTGGCCGGCGACAGGATGCGCACGCCGTCCAGTTCGCCGCCATTCAGGAGCATCTGAGCGAAGCGCAGATAATCCTGCGCCGTCGAGACCATACCGCCGCCGCCCGAGGACATCGCTGGCTGCGCAGCATAGTCGGTGGGCACTCCCCCGGCCGTCGCATCCGCGACCAGTTCGCCTTTCTGGTCCTTTCTATAGAGCGTGGCAAAGCGGTTCCGCTTTTCTAGGGGAACGAAGAAGCCGGTGTCCTTCATGCCGAGGGGAGCGAAAATGTGCTGCCGCATGAAATCGGGCAGGGATTGGCCAGACACTTTCTCAACGATATAGCCCTGAATATCCATCGACACGCTATAGACCCAGCGAGTGCCCGGCTGGTAGAGCAACGGGATCTTCGCGAGCTTGTCGATCATGTCCTGTAAGGACCGGGATTGCAACACCTGCTGCTCCAGGTACATCTTGTCGACGAGACTAGTGCCGAATCCCCCGTAAGTGAAGCCCGCAGTGTGGGTCATCAGCTCGCGCATGGTGGGGGGATGGACAGGGTCTTCCAGAATCATCTTGCCGCTCTCGTCCACGCCCTTGAAGACTTTCAGATGGGCGAACTCGGGGATGTACTTCGCGACCGGGTCCAAGGGATGCCATTTGCCCTCTTCATAGAGGATCATCATGGCAACGCCGGTGACCGGCTTGGTCATGGAGAAAATTCGGAAGATCGTGTCCTTCGTCATCGGAGCGCCGCTCGCGATGTCCTTCTTGCCGTAGGTCCTCTCCTCGACCACTTTGCCGTGACGCGCCAGAATGGTTACGATGCCGGCAAGCTGCTTCTGGTCCACCTCCCCCTGCATCACTGCATGGAGCCGATCGAGTCGCTCAGACGAGAAGCCGAGCGCCTCCGGCTCATTCTCGGCAAAGTCGGGGGTCTTATTTTTTGCTTGCTGAGCCTGGGTCTGATGCGCGCCGGCGACAAAGAGCAGTCCGGCGAGGAGCGATAGGGCGAAACGCGAGAGTTGTGTGTTTTTCATTTGCTTTAGTCCTTTTTGATTTGCGGAACTACTGCGGATGGTCGTACACCCCGGTTGAGCCCGATGCGCTCTTCAGGCTCCGCTTCCCTGGTCGGTCGCAGCAGCCACTCGTTTATTATTGCCGTACTGATCCGTGCCGGAGGCAACGGATCGATTCGGTCGTTGGGAAGAACTATGAGCTTAGAGGGATTCGTAGCAAGCACGGCCCGGCTTGCAATTCTCCATACTGGCTATCTCACCATCCGGCCCCAGGCAATTCTGGGTGTGGACGCACCAACAGATGCCGCTGTCGGAGCGGGGGACCGTCGGGTCGGGTTCAGCTTCGATAAACATCCACTTCGAGCGTAACAAGCGGCAACGCTCAGGGGAAGTTTCAGGCTGAGGAGTGGGTTCAGGCATAATCACACTTCTCCTTTCACCGCGCGCAACAAGGCGCGCTTGGCCGCCACTCGGGCCAGTTGGACCTTGTAGGCATTCTTTGATAGCGGGGTGGCTTTGCTGACGGCAGCTTTTCCGGCTTCATCCGCCAGTTCGTCGATAAAGGTCTTTCCCACCAGGGCTTGTTCCGCCTCCGGTGACGGCCAAGGCACGGGCGCCACATGACCGAGCACGACGCGCGCCCTTCTGACCGCATCACCCTCGAGGCTGAGCGCCACCGCGGCGGCCGCCAAGGGCCAGTCCAGCGCCTCTTTTTGGCGAACTTCGTACACGGCCATCTTGATTCCGTCGGCAGTGGGCACAATGATCTCAGTGAGGATTTCGTGGGCTTTGAGCTCGTGCTCGCTTTCACTTTCGCTTGACGGTGTGACGAAGAACTTCTCGACTTCAAGCTCCCGCGCTCCCTCGGGACCGTGAAGCCGAACTTTCGCGCCCAAGGCTAACAGGGCCGGCCCCAAGCTTGACGGGCTCACGAAATAAGCGGGTCCGGAATTGCCCAGGATAGCATGGTAACGGTTGTCACCGTCTGGCACCAAGGGCTTTCCCTTATAAGTCGCCAGCAGGCCATATCCCGCGCGGTAGTACCAGCAGCGCGGCCGCTGGCATAGGTCGCCACCCACAGTTCCCACACTGCGAATCTGTGGGCTGGAGACGCCTTGAGCAGCCTGGACCAAGGCCGGATAATGCCGTCGCACCTCCGCATTATCGATTAGCTCGTCGAAGGTGACCAAAGCGCCCAGGCGCAAGCCGGTCCCCGATTGGAACTCGATTCGCTTCAGTTCCTTGAGTTTTTGCAGATCGACCAGACGCGTTGGACTGACGATCCGGTCTTTCATCAGACTCAGCAGGTCAGTTCCCCCTGCCAGCACCTCAGCTTCGCCCTTGGCTTCGGCCAACAATTGGACGGCTGCCTGTAGGGTTGTGGGGCTAACATATTCGAAGGCTTGCATCAGGCTCCCCCTCCTTTCTCGAGTGCGGCTAGAACCTTTTCCGGAGTGATCGGTAAAGTGGGCACGCGCACGCCAAGGGCGTTGGCCACGGCGTTGGAGATGGCGGCCCCGGGCGAAATCACAGGCGGCTCACCCAAGCCAATCGTGCCGCGTTCGTCATATCCCGGTCCAGTCATCATGTGGACCACCAATTCGCCGATGTCGCCAATGCCCGCCAGCTTGTAAAACTCCATGTTGGGATTCAGCATCCGGCCCGTAGCATCATCCATGATCTTTTGCTCGAACAGTGCGTAAGAGATGCCCATGATCATGGCGCCGTAGCACTGGCTCTCCGCAGTCTTGATGTCGATGATGAGGCCGCAGTCCTGCGCACACACCATCTTGTTGATCTTCACGATTCCGGTCTCGGTATCCACGGAGACATCGGCAATTTCCACTCCGCCCACCCCACTGGAGCCCAGCGAGCAGGGACCGGGGTGCTTGCCAGCGACCTGAATCGTCTTCACACCCAGCTTGGCGCAGGCTTGCTTCCAGGTAAGGCTCTTAGAAGAGTCATCCTTCGCCTGGATCTTTCCACCAGCGGCTATGAGTTGGTCAGCGGGAACTCCCAGGCTGGGGCCCACGGCAGCGAAGAGTTGATCCAGGGCGTCCACGCATCCGCGACGAGTGGAGGCGCTTACTCCGCCCACGGTGGTGCTGCCGCCGGAGGCGCCGTCGTTCGGATACTTGCTATCTCCGATATTTACCGCAATCGCCTCAAGCGGAAGACCCAGGGTTTCTGCCGCCACGATGTTGATCACGGTCCGCGTCCCGGTGCCTAGGTCTTGGCTCCCCAGATTTACCTCCACGGAACCATCAGGATGAATGTTCACATTGCAATTGCTGTTGTGCCCACGGCCACCCCAGGTGTGGAGGCTGATTCCCAGGCCACGCTTGATGGAACTGGGAGTCTGGTGGCCGCGCGGGTGCCAGTTCTTCTCCCAATCAATCAGTTCAGCTGCCTTGCGAAGCTCCTGCCGGTACACGTCCGCGCGCTCGCCCGCGAGATCGGCGTTCTTGGAGAAGAACTCGAGCGGGTCCATGTTCAGCTTAGCGGCCAGGTCGTCAAGAGCAGCCATCGTAAGCAGTGCCGCCTGGGGGTGGTTGGGCGCCCGCCAGGCGCGCGCGGGACCGGTGTTCGTGCTGACCGAGGTATGGCGAGTGACCTTGTTGGGTATGCCGGTAAAGACGTAGGGAATGGGAGGCATGGTAGTGCCTGCCGGGCCCCCCGTGCCCCAGGAGTCCGATTGCCAAGCAACGATCGTCCCGTCTTTCTTTGCCGCCACTTTAATCTTCGCGAAGCTGGAAGGTCGCGCCCCGGCCACTTCCAGATCCATGTCACGCTCGAGCAGCAGTTTGACGGGCTTGCCGGCAATCTTTGCAAGCCGGGCGTTCTCAATACCCCAACGGTCGGCGCCGAACTTGCTGCCAAACCCTCCGCCGATGTATTGGCAGATGGTCTCAATGTTGTTGTTCTTGACGTCAATGCCTGCCTGCCTTAGTGCTTCACCGACTTCACCAGGTATTCCGGATACGTTTTGAGTGGAGAAATAGGTCTTCAAGGTGTCTGGACCTGTCCACTCAGCGACGCTACCGTGTGTTTCAAGGCAGCAGTGTGTGATCGCGGCCATGCCGTAGTAACCGTCGGAAATGACCACGTCCGGGTCGCTGAAAGCCTTGTCAGGGTCACCACTCTTCTCACTGCCTGCCGCTTTGGCGTGATCACCCGCTTTACTCAAGTCTTCTTCATTGGCCAAGTGGGGTAGTTGTTCAAATTCGATCTTGATCTTATCCAAGGCGTCGCGAGCAATCTCTTCACTTTCCGCCGCCACGGCCACGATTTCATCGCCTGCCCATTGAATCTCCTTGCCCACGTCCTGAATCTTGCGAACGGCCTTCACGCCAGGTGTGCTCTCAGCGGCGGATGTGTCCAAGGCGGTGATTTTGGCATGAGCATAAGGTGAGCGTAGAATCTTGCCGTAGAGCATGCCCGGGAGGTTGACATCGTAAGTGTACTTGGCCTCGCCGCTCGCCTTGACGGGCCCGTCGATACGGCTGATCCGCTTCCCGATGAGTTTCCTTTCTCCTGCTTCCGGCCAATCGTATTTGCACTTAGGCATGTGCTTTCCCTCCCTTCATCGACTTGGCGGCTTCCAGCACGGCTTGCCGAACCCCGACGTACGTCCCACAGCGGCAGAGATTCCCCCCCAGTCCCTCTTCAACCTCGTCGAAGGTGGGGTTCGGATGTTTATCCAGAAACGCCTTGCCCGCCACCACAAAGCCGGGCGTGCAAAAGCCGCATTGCTGCGCGTCGTGTTCGACAAAAGCGGTCATGACGGGATGGAGTTGGCCATCGTGGGAAAGTCCTTCGATGGTCACGATGTTATGTCCCTCCGCCTGTATCGCGAGCAAGTTGCACGCATAGACTGGTTTGTCATCCAAAATAACCGTGCAAGCGCCACAGACCCCGCGATCGCAAACCTTCTTGGCCCCTGTCAGGTCCAGATGGTCCCGAAGAGCATCGAGCAGTGTGACGCGGGGTTCGAGATTCAGTTTGTGAGGCTTGCCGTTAACCCTCAAAGTGACGGGGACAGGCCCCGGGCCAGCGACAGCATCCGACTCTGTGGGAGGGGAGGTGGCGTGCGCTTCCGTAATCAGCAACCCGCTGGATACGGCGACGCTGGCCCCTTTCAAAAAGTCGCGCCGGGTCAAACTTTCTTTCCTTGACCCGGCCTCTTTTGGCTTCTGCTTTTTCCGTTTCATGCTTTGCTCCTTCGATTCTTGAACGCGACAAGGTGCACTAATATGAATCGCCCCGCTTGCGAGCTCATCAGCGGATGAAGCCCGACCGTCTCAGTTGATTGGTAGCAAACGGTCATTATAGCACTTTTTTCTATGTCCGAATTGCAACTTCTTGCGCAGGGCAGGCCTCCTCAGTTTCCTTGGTCAATTCACAGATGATGCAGACCATACAGATGGTTATCCTGTTGCAATCCAATTATGGTTGGGGTCTGCTGCCGAGTGCGAGTTTGAAGTCAGCTTCTCGCCCAGGGTCGCGTCAAAGGCGGCGAAAAAGCGGCTCTGCCGCCTGCTGTGCGGAATGCCTCGGGCTTTCCGGCGCAGGCCGCCTCCTTTTAGCCCTCCGCTCGCCTGGAAGGCTCAGCCTTCCAGCCGAGCGGAGGGGGTTAGTCAGGGCGCGAGCCCTCGGAAAGGCGAAGCCTTTCCGCATAGCAGGCGGCAGAGCCGCTTTGGGATCTTACCCTTCACGGACTTTGACGCGGTCCTGGCTCTTCGCCCTCTGGCGGCAGGCGGGCACATCGTTTATACTTCGCTTCGTTTCAGTGGGATTGGACTAAGCTGGAGACAGGCAGGCTTGACAGTCTCCGCCGGAGTGATCGTAGTTGAGAGGGAGGGAATAGTTCTTGATTGCTCAGCATCTCTCGAAGGGAGACTCAGCGCCGGGCCTGACTGAAAGGGCCCAAGAGCGCATCGAACTGTTCAAGGGAATCCGCGGCCGTCTCGTTCTGAGCCTGCGTTATTTGTTTGCGACGGAGGTGCACGCCTACGCGTTCTCGATAGCCGCGAATGTCTATCTCTCTTTTTTCCCGTTCACACTCCTCTTGCTCACAGTGTGTCTCCGATGGCTGCACTGGGAGGGCGCCTACCGCGTGATATTGGAACTTTTGCGGATTCACTTGCCTGCGGGAGCGGATTCCATCATTCGAAACCTCACCCAGCTCGCACAGGGGCGTCCCAGGCTTCAACTCATCTCCGTGATCATGCTCTTTTTCACCAGTTCGGGGGTCTTTCTGCCCTTGGAAATCGCGCTGAATCATGTGTGGGGTATCCCGCGGAATCGCAGCTTCCTGAAGAACCAGGTTATGTCATTCTTTCTGGCTGTGGTGACGGGTCTTATGGCGTTTCTTTCGATTCTCCTCTCCACCGCTGCGCAATGGGTGCTCACCTTCACCCTCGGATGGATCCCGTCCCGAGGGGCAGTGGCGGCGATCTCGCGTGGTGTTATGGAAATGATCTCAATCCCGCTCGCTGTCTCGATCTGCTTCGTGATTTATTTCTTTCTGCCGAACGGCCGGGTTCCGGTCAAGCGAGTTCTTCCCGCGGCCATGATCGGGGGTATTTTGACGGAGCTGGGAAAACTCATTTACGAGCAGACATTGCCGCTCTTTCGCTTCCGGGAGGTCTACGGGCCATTCGCTATTTCCGCAACTCTGTTGCTCTGGGCCTATGGGGCGGCTTTGATCCTGCTCTTTGGCGCCCACCTCTGCGCGCAGGGCTCTGGTATTTCCTCGGAAGCAGGGATGCCTAGCGAGGAGAGAGTGTAGCGGCGACTTTACGTCGCCAAGTGGAGTCATTTGTTATGAGAGGTGTTGCAGGTCACACGTCATTCCCGCGAAAGCGGGAAGCGAGCCCGTAGAGGGCGCGTTTCGGAAGCATTGTGGAATGAATTACCGCTTTCGCGGCAATGACGTGCCTAACATCCTCTCAAGGTGGCCGCACATGGAAACAAGAGCAAGGATCCTGGAAATCCCCCGGCTTCTCCGTGAGACGCTCGAAAAGGGTGTCCGCGAATACGAAACGCTGATCCGCCACATCCGCTGGGGTGAAGGACCCATCTACATTTGCGGTTGCGGCGCATCATTGCCGATGGGTATGGCGGGAGCTTATTTGTTCGAGTGGCTGGCCGGCTGGCCGGTGCTGGCACGCTCGGCAAAAGTCTTTGAAGCGTATACGCTTTTCACGCTGCGTCCCCGAGCGGTTGTGGTCGTGATTTCAGCGTCGGGCGAAGACCCCGAGGGGCTCGAGGTCGTCCGCATCGCGCGCTCCCGAGGCGCCACACTCCTAGCCTTGACGCGCAACCCTGATGGCCCGCTAGCCAGGGCGTGTGAAGGCGTTTTTCTTACGCGGGATGAAGGCGCTGATGATTCTGCGGCCACCGCAGTTTGCCAGCTCGCTGCACTTTCCAGCATTGCTCTAATTGCGGCGCGCGTCCTCAAGCACTCCCGCCCAGGGCTTGAGTTGTTCGAAGAAGAACTGACTCGATTGCCGGGACAAATGGAGTGGTCTTTTACCCAGCTCTCTGACGCGCTCGGCTCGTTGGCGCAGGAACTCCGAGCTATGGGCCGGTTCTGGCTGGTAGGTGGCGGTCTTTATCATCCCGTGGTCGTTCGCGGCGCTCGGCGGGCAACCGCAATGGGGGGGATTCATGGTGAGGGAATTGAGGTGTCCGAATTCTGTTCAGACCTCCTACTACATTTGCGGCACGGCGACGTCGCCATGTTTGTTTCCGGGTCGCGTCTGAGGATCAAGCGGGAGGTTCATCAGGCCGCCGCCCAAATCAAGCTCAAAGGGGCGAGGCTGATTACGCTTACGGACACTAACGATCGTGAGCTTGTTGATCGTTCGGAGATGGCGATTCTCGTGCCCCCTCTTAGCGAGGTGGGGGGTTCGATACTCGCTTTGGCGCTCCTGGAGCTGCTGACTTCGCAAGTGGTGAGGAGTAGCGAGAGCAACCATCCTAAGTAAATCGGAGATTATATTAACTCCGCGTGATTGACACTTGTGCTCAATTCTGATTTAATAACCGCATGGAACTTGGAAAAAGACTAAGAGCGCTGCGCGAAGCAAAAGGCTTGTCGCAAGGTGACATCGAAAGACGGTCCGGTCTCTTGCGATCTTACATATCTCGTGTAGAAGGCGGGTATACCGCTCCCTCCCTTTCGACCCTGGAGAAGTTTGCGAAGGCACTGGAGGTCGAACCGTATCAGCTCTTGTTTCATGGAGAGGGCAAGCCCAGTGCGCCCAAGGTGCCTGAGCAAGTCGGCTCGGGGAAACCTGTCAAGCGGTTGGTGAAGGATTTCGAAAGTATGTCGAGCGCCAATCGCAAGCTGCTCCTGAGCATGGCTTCCAAGCTCAGCAGGCACTAGTGCAGGGCGAGTTCGCGCAAAGCAATCATCGTGTCTCTATCGGCAGGGAGACGTGCGTGGTTGTGTCTCCCGGCAGCACGCGGACAGTGCTCAGTGATTAGTGGCTAGTGGCTAGTCTGTTCAGCAACTAGGTCCGTTGGCCACTAACCGTCGACTGCAAAACAGCAACACCGCTGACCACCAGCCACTAACCTCTAGCCACTTCTCAGTGGATGTGCTTGACCTTCTTTTGCAGGTAATCCATCAGAAGGTATTGGCCGAGGGTGTAGGGTGTGGTGAAGTAAGCCTTGCCGCGGCAGATCTCCGTGACTTTCTGGACGAAGTTGATGAGGCTGTAGTCAGAAGCGAGCATGAAGGTGTTGACGAGAATTCCGTTGCGGCGGCAGCGGGCGACCTCCAGGAGAGTTTCCGAAACGACCAGCGGATCCAGACCAAAGGAGTTCTTGTAAATCCTGCCATCTTCCAGCGTAAGCGCGGACGGCTTGCCATCGGTGATCATTACAATCTGACGCATGTCCTTCTTCTGGCGGGAGAGAATCTTCTGCGCCAGGCGCAACCCTTCGCGGGTATTTGTGTAGTAGGGGCCGACGCGGATTCGCGCCAGGTCGGAGAGCGGCACTTCTTCTGCCGAGTCATGAAACAGTACCAGATGCAAGGTATCGCCCGAGTATTGGGTTCGAATCAGGTGGGTGAGTGCCAGCGCAACTTTCTTGGCCGGAGTGAAGCGGTCCTCTCCGTAGAGGATCATGCTGTGGCTGCAATCGAGCATGAGGACGGTGGCGCAGGAACTCTGGTACTCGCATTGGCGGACCTGGAGGTCCTGATAATTCAGGTCCAGAGGAATTTTGAGGCCGTTGCGCTGAATGGCGGAAAGAAGCGTGGCATTGACATCCAAATTCATCGTATCGCCGAACTCATAGCGCCGGCTTGAGCCGTCCGATTCGACCCCGGTGGCGAGTTCGCGCGTGTCGTGCCGGCCAAAGCTCGACTTCCCCAGCGAGCCCAAGAGATCCTTCAAGGTTTTGAAACCGAGGAAGTCCAAGGCCTTGTCGGTAACTTCGAACTTTGTCTTCCCTTCGCTTTCCATCGCCTGGCCCTGGCCCGGACCCTGGGTTTCGCGTTGCCCGGGATTGGGTTGTTCGATGGTGACGTAGCCTTCCTCTGCCAACCGCTCCAGCAATTGGTTGATGCGCTGGGCCAGTTCGGATTTCTGGTATTCCTCCCAGTTCTCAAACATTTGCCGCATAAGGTCGTCAGGAATTTTCTCCTGCTGCTGAAGAGCTTCGAGCAGTGCCTGGTGCAGTTGATCCATGGTCCGCGCGGGATCCATTTCGTAGAAGTTGGAGTACTGGTTGTAAAAGCCGCTGTCAAGAAGGAAATCCTGAAGGAGTTGGAGGATATCCTCCGCGCTTAGATCGTCAAAGGGCGAGGGAACGTACTTGGTGTAATTGACAAATTTCATTGCAAGCACCCTTATTCACTGCTGCTGCCAGTGGTCCTTTGTCCGTGGTCAGTGGTTGGTTGCTAGTGGTTAGTGGCTAGTGGAGATGTTCTCCCCCACCTTTGTTCTTTCAACTGGCTACTGACGACTGACAACTGACGACTGACCGCTGCCTTAGTTCACTGAGCGCCGGCGAGGTCCCACCGGGCCGGGTTCCTCGGCTTGGTGCTCGGCGCGTTGTTGCTCGACGTGGTAGCCCAATTCCTCGTTTCGGCTGATCCTTTTGAGCGCGGCAAGCCCTTCGAGGATGAATTCTGCGCCTGAAGCCAAGAGGGTGGGATCATCTTTGGCTTTGATGCCGAGGTGCTGGGTCTGTTCAAGCAAGCCCTGGATCTTCTTGAACTGCCCGTCGAGTTCTTCGGCGGACGCATGGGGGGAATACTTCAATGTTCCTCCCAGTTCGAACCATCGGACGATGGAATGGAGCGGGACTCCGTCGAAGTACTTTTTGAAGACTCGCGCTATAGCCTGCCGGATGATGTCGCGGACCACGTTGTCCGCCCCACGCATTTCTCCCTCATACTCCAATTCAACCTTGCCGGTCAGCGAAGGCATGGAAGTGTAAACATCGGAAGGTCGAGGGACTGTCTTACTTTCATGGTTTTTCACAGCACGATACTCGGCGCTGCTGATGACGTTTTCCAGGCAGGTTATAGGAACGCGTTGGCTGACGCCGCTGCGCTTGTCGACCCTTTTTTCCTGACGCGCCACGAAGGCAATGCTTTCCACAACCTCCCTCAGGAACTGGGGGATCACCAACTTCGTGCCGCCATTGCGATGGGTCCAAGCTTCCTGGGCGGTGATCGCCATAGCATCCTCAAGGGAGGCGGGATAATGCGTGCGGATTTCGGAGCCGATACGGTCCTTCAAGGGGGTAATAATCTTGCCGCGCGCCGTGTAATCCTCCGGATTAGCAGTGAAGACAAGCGCCACGTCCAGAGGAAGGCGGACAGGGTAACCCTTAATCTGCACATCGCCCTCCTGCATGATGTTAAACAGACCAACCTGGATTTTGCCTGCCAGGTCGGGCAGTTCGTTGATGGCAAAGATGCCGCGGTTAGCACGGGGCAATAGGCCGTAATGAATGGTCAATTCGCTGGATAGAGCGTGCCCGCCCCTTGCGGCCTTGATGGGATCAAGATCGCCAATGATGTCGGCGATCGTCACATCCGGTGTGGCCAACTTTTCGACGTAACGATCTTCAGCGTGGAGGTAGTCAAGAGGTGTGTCATCGCCCATCTCCGCCAGGCGCTCGTGGCAAGCCCGGCAGAGGGGTTTTAGGGGATCGTCATTGATCTCACAGCCCGCGATGAAGGGGATGGAATCGTCGAGAAGCGTTACCAGCGAGCGCAGAATGCGGCTCTTGGCCTGGCCACGGAGACCCAGCAGGACGAAGTTGTGCCGGGAAAGAATGGCGTTGGCAATCTGGGGGATCACCGAATCATCGAATCCGATGATGCCCGGGAAGAGAGGCTCGCCCGCGGCGAGCTTGCGCAACAGGTTGGCGCGCATCTCATCCCTGACGCTCACACTCCTGTAGATAGACTTCTTCAACTCGCCCAGTGTTTTTGGTTGTTGCATATGCCCTCAGCCCCAAGACCATTATAAGCCAGCGGAGGCGTTAA
>Ga0326728_10002340_pt1 | contig 63631 bp, 50 predicted proteins | sample MB3enrmetagenome_FD_207602 | JGI IMG/M metagenome (GOLD analysis project Ga0326728, IMG submission 207602) | Lab enriched peat soil microbial communities from McLean, Ithaca, NY, United States - MB31MN | ecosystem: Environmental > Terrestrial > Soil > Wetlands > Peat | place: USA: New York...
AGTTGATACCGGGAGATCTGCCGACCATGGCGACTGACGGCTCGCGAATCGTCTATAACCCCGCCTTTGTGGATCAACTCAAACCGGCGGAACTCGAAGGGACGCTCGCCCACGAGGTTTTGCACTGTGCGTTGGGGCACCAGTGCCGCCGGGGCCAACGTGATCCAGAACTCTGGAATGAAGCCGCCGACTTGGCGATCAATCCTATTCTGATTCGAAACGACTTCACTCTTCCGGCTGGGGCGCTTATTGAACCGGGCTTCGAAAACTTGAGCGCGGAGGAGATCTACTCCCGGTTGCTGTGGAGAAGAAGCGAAGGGAACGGGGCGCCGAAGCAACAGCAGCAGCAAACGAATGCTGGCGGGGGAATGGCTACCGATCCGCAAGGGACGGACGGCACTGTGCCGTCGAGTCCTAATCCAGACCCATCTCACCAGCCAGTTTCGGGCCAGCGCGAGCGGGCGACGGGTGAAGCCTTGGGGCCACGGCCGATGCGGCCCGGAGGGTTCGGCGAGGTTCGGGACGCGACCGACGAGAACGGGCAAACCACTTCTCCAGCCGAGAAGCGTCGCCAGGAGCACGAGTGGGCCATTGTTGCGGAGCAGGCCCTGTGGTCGGCCAAAGCGTGGGGACACGAACCCGCCGGGATTGAAAGGCCGCTTAGCGAAAGCTGCCAGTCGAAGCAGGACTGGCGCGCGATCCTGCGTGATTTTGTGGCCTCTACTACGCCCTGTGATTATCGCTGGACGCCACCCAATCGCCGCTACATCGCTTCGGGCCTGTACTTGCCCTCGGTCGAGCGTCGCGGATTGGGCGAGATCGTGATTGCCGTCGATACATCCGGCTCAATCGGAAAATGTGAGCTGGAACAGTTTGCCGGTGAGATCTCGGCGATTTCCGAGGAGACCCTGCCGGATGCCATCCGCGTGGTGTATTGTGACGCGGCAGTTCAGTCCGCTCAAGAGTTCAGGGCGTCGGACCCGGTGCGACTTGAGCCCAAAGGCGGGGGAGGGACAGATTTCCGACCAGCTTTCGAGTGGGTCGCTGAGAATGATGTCGCGCCGGTTTGCCTGATTTATCTCACCGACTTGTGCTGCGATTCGTTTCCGGAGACGCCGGATTATCCCGTGCTTTGGGTAACCGATTCGCGCAGAAAGGCACCTTTCGGCGAGACTATTCGGATCAGTGCCGAGTGAAGTGCACACAAGAACAGAGCCAGCCTTGAACTCCGTCGTCTGACCGGGTCTGTCTTCGTGCCCAAAAGGCACCTCGCTTGCCAAGTTTTTTTCACGGGTCGCCTGTTGTGAGAACCACGCGAGAACGGGTGACAAACGGATGGCCAACAAGGGCTCATCCGAGAAGCTAGAACGCGCACGGCCTGAGCTGCGCCAATCATTTGGCGCATAGCTGCGACCCTGCCGCAATGGGTGGGTGTTCAACATACGCGGCGAGGTAGGGTGCCCGTTACTGAAAGCTTTCCTTAGCGCATTTTGGCGGGGGAAAACCGAACTTAGTGCGTAGCACGGCTGTTGGGAACAGACTTTCGTGCGAGGATCAGCGCCAGCGACCCATACTCCCGATATGACCCGTCTGAGGCGAATTGGGTCCGTCCTGAGCCTCACTCCTAAACCACTCAGCGTCGGAACAATTTGTCGTCGTGAGCGTGTTGGGTCATGATCGTTTGACAGGAAAAACTGGATTTTTAACATTAGAACGTAGGGATTCCCGCAACAAACACCTCACCGGTGTAATCATCAGACCGCAAACTCAGGAGCTGAAGTCGACGGCGCTGAATTGCTCATCGACACGGCAAACGCCGGCACTCTTGCGGTACCACCCGGAACGCCGCTAAATGTTGATCAACAACCGATGTTGTTTTGTTCGACCAGCGGATTCCGCGTAGCGGGTTGCCAGACTTGGAGGGAAGGCCATCGGTTTACCTGCGGTGGGTGAATCTCTTGTGATAATAGGGCCAGAAATCTGGGGTCACACTATTTTTCACTGGTCCAATGATTTCTCAAAACGCAATTCCACCCTCGGGACACTAAGCAATACCATCCATAAGACGCTGAATTAAATCATCTTGTGAAGCGTAATAGCCTGCGGAGACAACTCCCCACAGATGTTGCTGAAGAAGGCGAACCTGTGGCTCCTCAGTCGTATCCCATTGCAGAATACCTCTCTAGATAGCTGAATTGACGATGATTATGTTGCAGTTCAAATCTCGGCGACTTCGGCAGGCACCAGATTTGTTTGTACTCGCTTACGTCTCCGCGCGGCCGTTTGACAGAAAAAAAAGTTCGGCTTACATAACTTAGATGTCGGACCGGTGCAGGGACGAGAGCAGCCCGCCGGGGCATGGGAGCCCCAGGGCAGGGTTTGGTCCTCACCGCCGACATGAACGAACAAATGGCAGCCGTCAACAGGCGACCGACTGGAGAACCGAATGAACGGGCAGTTCGAACGAAACCTTGAGCACGGCTCCTGCAGCGCGCGATCTACATCAGGGATCGGGGCTGCCAGAAAAGGCCGTAATGATGCCTCCAATATTCGAAAACGAATTTGCGAACGGGACGCTGCGGAACGTATCTGGCGTGGTTGATGGGACTCTGCTCACACCGCTTGAGGTTGGCCCACCAACCCGGTTGGGGAAGCTTGGAGTGGCTTAAAGTGACAAGCGGACTCGAGAAACTGCTAGCCGCGGAGGAAACCCCGGCGCGAATGGCTGAATGGCGGGAGGTGTGCCGACAAGCCATTTACGAATTGATCGAACTGGCGGCGGAGATTCCCAAAGAGCAGCGCAAATCTGCCGTAAAGTCTCAGACGGGCCCGGCCCACAAAGACTTCCTCACGATCCCCGAGCTTGCCGAACGATGGCGGATTGCCCGACCCACGGTTTATAACAGGCTCAGAGCCGCGGACGTGAAGGTGTTGGACTTCGCCCAACACGGCGGGCGCGGCAGGAAGGTGGTGCCGATGGGCGAGATACTGAAGATCGAGGGCCAGCAACTCAAGAGGCTTTGACATTGGCGGGCTGATCCCAAGTCGCCACCACAAGCGCGTCCAAGCGGTCCTGGCGGGACTTTACCCAAGGCGCGTAATGCTTCTCTGTTGTCTTGATGCTCGAATGGCCGAGTAGCCTTGAGACTTCCTCAAGCGGTATGCCGGCATTGAGCCATGCGACGGCGGCAGTGTCGCGGAGTTGGTGAGGATGACCCTTTGGCATCCCGGCCTTTCGGAACACGGCGCGAAGATCGTGCTGCCAGTTTGTAACGGCGCTTTCAGGCTTCCCATTGCCGGTCTGCCAAAAGACATACTGCGGATCAACGTTCGGAACCCCGAGCAATTCCTTGGCGACGTCCGGGGGAATCGGGACCGAGACATCAACCCCAGTCTTGGCGCGCGCGGTTACGATGCGCGTGATTCTCTTGCGAGTGTCGTACTGAATCTTTGCTCGTTCCAGGCAGACCGCATCCCTAATTGCCAGCCCGGTATGTCTCATGCATCGAATCAGCGCGTGAACCCTGGCGGCCTTGGTTGCGTCTGGAAACTCTTCGGGAATGGTTTCGAGAAGCTTTTTGAATTGAGTATCCGTCAGGGGAAGGGTTGGGACTTGTACAACCTTGATGGCCGACATGGCGGCGGCGGGGTTGCGCTGAATGAATCCCGCGCTGTGAGCGTAGCGGAAGAAAGCCCGCAACCTCGCTTGAACCCTTTGGCGCGTGATGGATGACGGATAGTCAGACTCCCATGATGACCGGAACTCCGTCAGATCAGGCAGAGCAATTTCCTGCAGGTAGAATTTTCCTCGATGTTCCGAGAAGTCGCCGAGCCTGGCCAACTCGCGCCGATACTTGCCAAGAACGCTGGCGTTGAGATTCTGGCCCTGTTTATCGCGGATGAATGTTTCGACGGCCTGCCGCACAGTTGCGGGCTGATCCCGCTGTACGGGCTTCCCGGCCATCTCGTAAGACAATTCGACTTCCCGCTTGATCCTTTCGGCCCCGGCCCACGTCTTTGATTTCGTGGCGCGGCGATACTGCTTGCCGTTGAAGGTCCACCGAAGATGCTTCCAGCAATCACACCGCTTGTAGAATTGATCCCCGGTGTGCGGGCAGTCAAGCGAGTGCCTGACGAAGATCGTGATAATGGGTGCGTTCATGTTCTCCCCCTGTTGGCCGGAACATAGCACCCCTACGCTTTCGAGTCAAGCACAAAATTAGCACGATTGTGAGAATCCGAAATGTATTATGTTTATTTGCAGTATATTAGAAGTGGAGGCGCGGGTGAGAATCGAACTCACGCATAAAGGTTTTGCAGACCTCTCCCTTGCCACTTGGGTACCGCGCCGGCGAAGAACAGGTGCTGGTGGTTAGTGGCTAGTGCCTAGAAAATCTGCTCGCTAACCACTCGCCACTAGCCACTGAAGTCTTGGAGCGGGAAACGGGATTCGAACCCGCGACTTCGACCTTGGCAAGGTCGCACTCTACCACTGAGTTATTCCCGCTCGATCACCTAGCTTGCTCCTCACGAGATTATAGAAAGCGGAGATTGGCGAAGTCAAGCTAACAGTGGCTAGTTGCAAAGTGCCTAGTGGCCAGCGACGGATAACTCAGCCCTGCGTTAACCACTTGCCAGCGCTAGCCATTTGGCACCAGCCGCTGCATTAAGCCGCCGCCTTAGTGCGCCGCGGTGGGAGTTTCCACTGGGCGGGCGGCTTCGCGAAGGAATTTTGCGGACTCCTCGGGCGAGGTGGGATTGATGTAGAAGCCCGTACCCCATTCAAATCCGGCGACCTTCGTCAGTTTGGGCATGATCTCGAGGTGCCAATGGTAATAATCCTCTGCGGATTCCCCGATCGGTGCGGTATGGATGATGTAGTTGTAAGCGGGGAATTCCAGCACGCGATCGAGACGCGACAGCATATCCTGCAAAATCGGGGCGAGCTGCTCGAACTCCGCTTTATGGGATTGCTCGAAGGCGCACTGGTGCGTCTTGGGGATAATCCAAATCTCGAATGGGAAACGAGGAGCAAAGGGTGCGATCACAACGAAGGCGTCATTCTCCGCGATCAGGCGCACACTCTTTTCTTTTTCCTGGCGTAGAATGTCGCAAAAGATGCAGCGCTCTTTGAAATTGTAGTGCTCCCGTGCCCCATCCACCTCCTCGCGCACGCGCTTTGGCACCACGGGCAGCGCGATGAGTTGGGAGTGGGTATGCTCGAGCGAGGCGCCGGCAGCCTCTCCATGGTTCTTGAAGATCAGGATGTATTTGAAGCGCTTGTCTTTCTCGAGGTCCAGAATGCGGTCCCGGTAGGCCCAGAGCACATCCTCGACGCGGGAGGTCGGCATCGTGGCCAAGGTCAGATTGTGCTGCGGCGTTTCAATGATGACCTCATGCGCACCGATGCCATTCATCTTGTCGTAAAGACCTTCACCCTGCCGGTTGAGCGTTCCTTCGATGCCCAGCGCGGGAAATTTGTTGGGTACAATGCGCACCGTCCAGCCAGGGGTGTTGCGGGCGCTGCCGTCGCTGCGGTAAGCATGAATTTCCGGCGGCGTCTTGCTTTCGTTGCCGTAGCAGAATGGACAAAAACCTGAGCCGCGGATCTGGACTTTATCCCGGACGAAATCCGTTGGCCGAGTGGCTCGGCCGGTTGCAATGATCACCCACCGCCCGGTGATGGGGTCTTTTCTGAGTTCGGGCAAAGTTACACTCCTTTTGAAGGCTGCACGCGGTCGAAAGGCGCCGATTCAAGCTTTGAAAGCGTCCTTAATCAGCTTGACCTCGAGGCCCTTCGCCGGGTGCAGCGAGACGCTCACGACATCAAACCGGCAACTCAAGGGTTTCCGCCTGAGCTGCCGCAAGTACTGTTTAGCTCCTTTGATAACCCGCTTCTGTTTGTTCGGAGTGACCGCTTCTTCGGGTGGGCCTGCAGCCTGGGAAATTCTTGTCTTAACTTCCACAAAGGCCAGGGTGGGCCCTTCCCACCCCACCAAGTCGAGTTCCCCTCCGCCTGAACGGGCGCGCCAGTTTCGCGCTACTACAGTATATCCTGCTTGGCGCAGATACCAATAGGCCAGAGTTTCGCCGCGGGCGCCAAGGTCCAGATGCTCCGATTCGCCTCGCGGTGGCGATTGAAAGGAAGCCACCCTGGAGGCACGTTGCCGCTCTTTCCAAACCAGCGCGCGATACATCAATCGGGCGAACAGACTCATTATAACCACACCGGCGCACTTTGGGACGACCCCCAGCCTTGTCATCCTGAGGAGTCCCGATCCGATCGGGACGACGAAGGATCTCGGCAGTTCCCGGCGCCTTCAGCTCACTGCTCGACCTCAGAAAGGCAATGGTCGAGGATTTCGAGCGCCGTATCCGCGTGTTCCTGCTCGATGACCAAAGGCGGCATCAGGCGCAGCGTGCTTTCCCCGCAGCCCAGAACGAGCAAACCCTTCTGGAACGCTTCCTCAATGACCTTGCTGCGCGCCTCCGGGTTGGGCTCGCGGGTTTGCCGGCTCTTGACCAACTCGATCCCAATCATCAGGCCGCGGCCTCGCACCTGCCCGACCGACGGATGCCGGCCTGGCCAATCAGCCAACCGGCCCAAAATGTATTCTCCCATGCGCGCGGCATTGGCAACATACTTTTCTTCCAGGAGCCGAATGGTTTCCATCGCTGCCGCGCAGGCCACGGGGTTTCCCCCGAAAGTGGAAGCATGCGCGCCCGGCCCCCAGTCCATGACCTCCGCTCGAGCGACCGCCACGCCGAGCGGCAAACCTGAAGCAATCCCCTTGGCAGTGACGAGGATGTCCGGTACAACGCCGGAGTGTTCACAGGCGAACATCTTGCCGGTGCGGCCCATTCCGCACTGGACTTCGTCGAAGATCAAGAGAATCCCGTGGCGCTCGGCGAGCTGCCGCAGCCTGCCCAGAAAGCCCGGCGGGGGCACGATGTATCCTCCTTCGCCCTGGATGGGCTCGACGATGATCGCCGCAACCTCATCCGCAGGCACGGCGGTTCTAAAGAGCTGTTTCTCGAGAAAGTCTGTGCAGTCGCAATCGCATTCCTGAGCGCCATGGCCGGCCGAACAGCGATAGGGATTGGGGTAGGGAACGTGCGTCACTCCGGACAACAAGGGGCCGAATCCGCGCCGCTGGACAGCTTTGCTCGCGGTGAGGGAGAGCGCTCCCAAAGTCCGGCCGTGGAAACAGCCCAGGAACGCAATCAAGCGGTTGCGCCCGGTGTGGTAACGCGCGATTTTGATCGCGGCTTCAATGGCTTCGGCGCCGGAATTCCCGAACACCACACGCTTCGGGAATTTGCCGGGAGTGATCTGCGCCAGCTTCTGCGCCAGTTGAGCCAGCAAGGGGTAGTAGAAATCTGTGCCCGACATGTGAATCAACGTTTCCGCCTGGCGCTGGATGGCGCGCACGATCTCGGGGTGGCAATGGCCTGTTGATACCACCGCGATGCCCGCCGCGAAATCCAGAAATACATTTCCATCCACATCTTCAACGCTCGCGCCTTGCCCCCGCCCGGCGACCAGAGGGTAGTCCCGCGTGTAGGAGGGCGAGACGAATTCCTGGTCGAGAGCCAGGATTTTGCGGGCCTCCGGACCGGGAAGCTGTGTCTTGATCGAAGGGACTTTGCTCTCCATATGAATCCTCCTTGGCGAATCTTGCAGGGCTGGCCGGCGCTTGGCCCCTGGGCCAGCGGGCTCCTGCGCCCGATGTGTTTATGTATTGTGTATTATGTGTAAGGGTATTAATCCCCGCCAAACAGGTTGGGGCGGGCGAAATGGGGAAGCCTGAGCCGAAGGCTGATGTCTCGAATCAGAAGTTCGTTGATAAAATTTTCCTCATGCGGTCCACGGTCGCGGAGCCCCGTCAGGGGCGAAGGATAGTAGCCCAGGGCGCAAGCCCTGGGTGGGGCGGCCCTCACCCCGCCTTTGGCACCCCTCTCCCGCTCGGGCGGGAGAGGGGATGGGCGTGAGGGAAACCTCATTGACCCACGGCTCACGCCGTGGGCTACATTCTTGCGCCCGCTACGCGGGCTAACCTCTTCAACGAGCTTCCGACTCGGGACACTAGACATGGTTACTTCCGTTTCCAGCGAGTTCCGGCCTTGCTGTCCTCGAGTATAACACCGGCCTTCTGAAGATTCTGGCGGATCTCATCGGCGCGAGCGTAATTGCCCTTGCGGCGCATCTCGTCGCGTTCGGCAATCGCCTGGCCGATCGCTTCGTCGGTCAGCAGTCCCGGCATCGGGGCGCTTCCGTGGCCATTGCCGGCGATCGCGGCTCCAGCGCCGGTGGGCGCCGTTACGCTTGCCGGGATCCCGGCAACCGCGGGAGCCTCTACCCCCAAGCCGAACTGCCGCAGCTTGGCGCTGTCGTTATCTTCGAGGACAGCGAAAATCCGGTCCCAGCGCTCCAGCGTGTCCAGGAAAGCGGCACGATCTCCCGCCCGAAACTCACCGCGATCCATGGCAGTGTTGGCGTCGCGCACCATGGCGAAAATCGCGCCAAGGGCTTCGGCGGTGTTGAGATTATCGTCCATGGCATCTTCAAACGCCTGGCGGGCAGCGCGGGCACGACCTTCGAGAGCCGTCTGCTCCCCCGCCGGAAAGGACTCCTGGGTCAGCCGCAGCCGGAAATTCCTCAGCCTTTCGATGGACTGCTGCGCCTGGCGCAGACCGTCAAAAGTGAAGTTCAAATGCCGGAGGTAGGGGACGGCCGCCAGTAAATAGCGTATGGCCGAAGGTTTGTGGCCTTGAGTTAACAGGTCGCGCAGCGTGTAAAAGTTCCCCAGCGACTTCGACATCTTCTCGCCGTTAACGATCAGATGCTCGGCGTGCAGCCAGTAGCGCACGAAGGGTTTGCCCGTGGCCGCCTCACTCTGCGCGATCTCATTCTCGTGATGCGGGAAGATAAGATCGACGCCCCCGGAGTGAATGTCAAAAGTCTCGCCCAGGTATTTCATCGACATCACGGAGCACTCGATGTGCCAGCCGGGGCGGCCTGGCCCGATGGGCGTTTCCCAGAAGGGTTCACCCTCCTTGGGCGCTTTCCAGAGCGCAAAGTCGCGGGCATTATTCTTGTCGTACTTATCCGAATCAATCCGCGCTCCGTCACGTATTCCCGTCAAGTCGATCTTGGTCAACTGGCCATAGTGCTTGAAAGCCGCCACCCGGAAGTAAATCGATCCCTCGCTCGCGTAGGCGTAGCCTTTCTCCATGAGCGTCTGGATCATCTTCACCATGTCGTCGATCGAGTCGGTGGCGCGCACCACAATTTCGGGATCTTCCAGGCTGAGGAGTTGACGATCCACTTGGAAAGCCTCGATGTATTTCGCCGTGTAGTCGCGCAACGACAGGCCGGCGGCCTTGGATTTGCGGATGGTGTTGTCGTCTACGTCCGTCAAGTTCATGACGTGGCGGAGCGCGTATCCCCGGTACTTCAACCAGCGCCGCAGGATGTCCTGGAAGACGAAAGTCCGGTAGTTCCCGATGTGGGCGAAATCGTATACCGTAGGCCCACACGTATACATGCCTACCTGGTTGTCGTGGAGGGGCTTGAACTCTTCCAGTTGCCCGCTCAAGGTGTTGTGAATGCGTAGCGACATACCGTCAGCCTTCCGGTCATGGGTACAGACTTTCAATTCTAGGTACCCGGCCAGCGCAAGTCAAGAAATGGGCGGGGTAGCGTCAGTTTCCGGTGGCGCGGGCGTCTCGCCCGCGGTGGCGGGAGCGTCCCGCTCCCGCGCGACGGCAGGGCCTGTCCCGAGCGGAGCGAAGGAATGCCCCCGCCCCAGCGGGCGGGACGCCGGCGCTACCCGTCCAAGCCGCAACGACCCGGCCGGAGATCGGTCCGCGACAGTGCAAGTCCCAAGGCGGTCTAGCCGACTGCCTATGATGGCCCCGGCCCCTCTTGCCGACCCCGCACGTCGGTTCGTTTTCGCGAAATACGCTGTTTTTTACTCCTTTCAGGCTCTAAATGGTGCTAATTTGCGCGCAAAACACGCCAAATTTGCAGCATTCAAAACAGTGACTTCCTTTGTTTTCAAGTACTTCTTAGCTTCGTTCCCACTATTTTTCATTTTTTGTAGTTTTCTACATTCCCCCATAGCCGGGACCCTTCCCGTTTCGCGAGCGCCACGGCGCGCCCCGGCGCCGCCTACGACAATGTGTCCATAAAATAACCATCATTGTAGGCTATCATAGGTCCCGAAGTTTGTCAAGCGAAAAATGCAGCAAAAGCGGGCCGGCTCTCCCGAATACCGTTTCTCACCCTTCCCCGGTTCCCCGGTTGTAATAGGTATCCGCAGATGGTAGTCTTGTGTGGGAGTGGCCAGCAATGAGTCGCACTTATCACGTGGAAGCGCGTTGGGATTCTGAGGCAGGAGTCTGGGTTGCGGAGAGTGACGACATCCCCGGCTTGGTGGCGGAAGCCGAATCCATGAATGCGTTGATGGAGAAGGTCCGGGTTTTGGTGCCGGAACTCTTTGAGCTCAACGGAGGCCTGGAACCAGGGCAAGAGTCGGTCAACGTGCTGGTTCGTGCCCACCATGAAGAAACCGCCTCCGTGCCAGTGGCCCCCTGATGGCAACCTTCACGCCGAAGTTAAAGGAAATTCTTCGTGCTCACGGGTGCACTTTTGAACGCCCCGGTCGCGGGGATCACGAAATCTGGTACAGCCCGATCACGGAGCGCCGCTTTCCCGTCGACCACAAGATTCTGTCCCGCCACACGGCCAATGCGGTATTGAAGCAGGCTGGCATCCCAAAGCAATTCTGAGAAAAGGAAAGGGAAGGAAACCGTGTCGGCCGAAGATGGCCCCGGGCAGGAAAACGCTACCTGATACCTTTTTCCGGCCCTCGATCACCTGCGAAATTGTCTCCGGGTACTGCGGTGTGACGATACAATGTCCGTCAGCCGACGGATCGGGGAGAAAAACTCAGGCCGTCAAATAGACACGTTGCAAAGCGCGAGCCCAGTTGAAGGCGCGCCAACAGCCTGAAGTCTTGCTGAGACGGCAGGGCGTGCAGTAAGCTTAGGGAAGTGACAAAGCGCGGAGACGAACATGGATATTGACGAACGGCTGGAGCGGCTGACCCAGCGCCACGAAGCCCTTACGCAGACCGTCGAGTTGCTGACCAAGGACCTATCCGATATGAAGGTTTTGGTCAATGACATTGCCGAAGGAACGGCCCGGCTGCTGCACGTGGCGGAGATCCACGAAAAGTGAATCAGCCGACTGGAAGACGCGAAATCGTGATCTGCGCCCATTGTCGGGTCCTCGACGTGCCACGGGGCCACTCTAAAGTCTCTTTCGCATGGCAAATCGCCAATCCGATGCAATCGGCTATCGCTTTAGCCTAACTTGAGCAAAGACCGCAGACCGCAGCATCGGCGGTCTGCGCTACGGATGTGCGGCCCGCGCTACCTGCTTGGGGGCGCCATGGAACACGCGGAGGATTTCGACAACATTATTGCGCACGCGGTAGGGGACCAGGTAAGGGGTATTGGCGACAACCAACTCGCGAGTGCCCTCGAGGCGCCCGGGACGGCCCAGGCCGGGATGCTGAGCGAGCAGTTCGATGGTCCGCGCGATGGTGTCGACCAGGCGGGCAGCGGCGGCGGGATTATCGAGGGCGATGAAAGCCGCCTCGGCATCCAGGTTGGCGAGAGCACGCTTTAGCCAGCGGATCTCCAGCGGCCTATCGGGCACGGCCCCTCCGCTTCGGGCTCGTCCACTTCTTCACGACGCGGCGGACGTCTTCCGCTGAAGCAAACTCGCCCCGGTCGGCTTCCGCCAACGCTTTCCGTGTTTTCAGTACCTACCACTCGTTCACTTTCAGGTACTCACGAATGGCTTCGGTGGCCACATACGAACGGCTGCGGCGCTGCGCTTTCGCCAACCGGTCAAGCCGCTCGCGCAGTTCGGGCTCCAAGCGCACCGTCACTACCGGAATCGTTGCCATGATGCACTCCTAACACCATCGAATACACGGTATTCTACCACGGCGCGGTGGGGAAGGGGGACACGGGGCGAGGGTGAAACGGTGTCGGTATTCGCCTTGCTCGTGTGCTGGATCAGGCCGGTTCGGCGCTAGGTCTTTGCCGATCAGAACCGACAGAGGAGGCTGCAACCACGGCCTTAGCCTGGAGGAGTAGGGACAGTTGGCGCTCGAAAGCCGCGCGGTCGAACGAACCGTCACTTGGGTAGGGGATCCAATTGTCGCCTGGGGGGCCAGGAGCCCAATCACAGGGCTCATAAATCTTGATCCCGTCGGAGATGAGCGCGGCGTAATAACTGAAATACCCTTTAGCCATGACCAGAACGTCGGCCTCGATCAGTTGCTGCAGCGTCCAGATGGCGTCGACGTCGAGAAAGAACTCGATATCGAGCAAGGACAACTCCGCGAAATCGGAACGATTGCCCTGCGAGTACACGCGAATTCTGTAGTTGAGCGTGTGAATTTCGAGGAGCGATTTCACCGCTGTGATTATTCCCAAAACCCGTTCGTTGCTCGTGAAATAATAAGGATTATCGGGAGTAATATCACCGCGTCTGATGTGCACGGCGACCGTCACCTCATCCGTCGTACGCGGAGATTTATTCAGATAGTATTTGCGCCTGAACTCGGGAATCATGGCTCTGAAACTCTGAGCGAGTTGATCGCTACGGTGGCCCCATCCGAAGCACAGCTCGAGTGCAAAAGCGCTATGGCAATAGCTGACCACCTTGCGTTTATCAGCTTCGCAAACGGCCTCACCCGCACCGAGATTGAAGAGTGTTTCCCAAGCTGTGACCCACTCTTCCATGGGCCTGTCGGCGTGCCGAATGAAAGTGAATGGCGTGTGCACGTAGGTAAGGCCCGAAGAACGAGCGAAATTGATCGCGTTCATGATATCAAGTGCCTGAGATCCTGCGCCTTCACTTCTAAGTCCTATAGACGTGATTTTGCGTATCGGCCGGAAACGGGTCAGATGTAAGACATACTGCCACAAAAACTTCCACACAAAAAAGCCTCGCTTATCGAAGTCGGGTTCGCGGCCGATGAGAATCTTTATCCAGTTCTTTAGCACCATCCACGCGCCTTCGTAGCTTGCCACGACTAGGAAGCGGGGTATAACGAGCGCTTGTTCCGCTCTCCGAGGAACGAGAGAACCATCCGCCTTCGTGCGATCGCCTGTGTTATTGGCCATTGCAGTACTACTCCAGCGGCCCGAGAAATGCCCGGCGAGCGCCTCGTTGTGCTACCAGTTCACCGCAGGGCCCAACGCAGGGCTTCCCGGACTTTCTTCGATGGGCGGCGCATCTTGGGCACCCGGTATTGGCGGCAGGCTTCAACAGTGTTCCTCAGGCTTTCGAGATAGGCGATGCAAGGCGCGCAGCCTTTTAGGTGGAGTTCCAGTTCACGGCAATTTTTCACCGGGAGGCCGCCGTCCAGATACTCGGAGAGCATCGCGAAAACCCGCTTGCAGCGCCGGTCAGGCATGGTGCGCTTCCCCTTGCGCAGCGGCGAGGGAACGACGCTCGGCGCCGCCCGGGCGGCGCTGACCCTTCGTGGACTTCGTGAATTCCCCGCCCAACGCGTTGCGCACGTAGACGCGCGCCCGATGCAGGCGCATCTTGACCGTCTCTTCGGAAATCCCCATCACGTTGGCGACTTCACGGGTGTCGAGCTGTTCCATATCGCGAAGGATCAAGACCATTCTGTAAGGCTTGGGGAGTGACAGAACCGCATTTTCAAGCAGGCTCCTCAATTCGTTGTTGAGAACGACTTGTTCCGGCGTGAACTGCCAGGATCTTACCCCTTCGGCGGAGAGGACAGAGTCTTTGGGCATCAATTCGTCGAGCGAGAGCATCTGAGCGGGTGCAAATTTGCTCTTGCGGCGGCTCATCAAGCATTGAGTCTTGGCTACCTTGTACAGCCATACCGCCAGGCCCCGCGCCGTGGGGAAATCCCGGAGTTGGCGCGCCAGGCGGATCAGGGTCTCCTGTGCGGTGTCTTCGGCATCTTCGCGGCTTCCGCAAAATTTCATTCCGAATCCGTAAACGACCCCCTGCAAGGTCTCGATGGCGCGCTCGATCTCCTCAGGATTGCCGGAGTTGAGCATGTTCAGTGCTGCTTCGATCTGTCTGTTCACTCCTGCCATTCTCCCAGTGACGTTCAGGCTATTGTAGCCGATAACCTAAGTGTGTAATGGAAAACCGGCGAGGGGGGTTGTATAATCCCGGCGAGTCACGCCCGGGGGTAATTAAAATGCGATTCCGCCCTTTAAGTCTCGTTCTGCTATTCAGCCTTCCGTTTCTGGCAAAATCACAGGTACAACTCAAACATGGCGACAGGCCGGTTTTCTACTCAGCGGGTGAGCTTGCCAAGGACTGCCAAACCGCCCTAACCGTCAACAACGGCGAGCCGCTCGAGAATGACAAGACCTATTCACTCTCGTTAGAGCAAATCTCCGGGGTTGTCCGTTGTCAATCCTACATTGACGGCATGTATGACGCGCGGCTGGAGGCTGCCCACGGCCAGCACTATCATCCTGTTCCGGCCAACCTGACTTATCGGAGAACCCTTGTCGATACGTTTATCAAATACGTGGCCGACCACCCCGAGGAACAGGAATTGGCGGCTACCACCACTCTGGTGAAGGCAGAAAAGATCATCTTAGGTATTCACAGCTCACCGCAAAAGACATCGCCCAAGGCAAAGACCACACACTAGAAGCTGTTGCTGGCGTAGGGCGGAGGCAGGCGCATCTCGTCATCGCCGGCGGTTCTTCTAATGCCGCGTTGGCGGAGCCTCTCGCGAATACCCTGGCGGCGGTTGGAACATCGTGGGATCAGGCTCCCCGCGGGTCAGATTGATGAGTTCAGTTACCTGCTCGCCGGAGCGCGGGTCGCTTCTCCGCCGCAACACGTCGACTCCCAATCGCTCCTCAAACCAGCATTCATCGACCGATTCAAAACTCTCCGCGTTGCCGACCATTCCTGCCGGAAAGGTGTGTAAAGTTCGTCTTCCCCACGCATTTACGCCCGCAAACTCTCTCGTGCCGAGTTTCTCGTTCTTGATGTGTTCTCCGGGCCGAGTCGCCTTGAGCGTCAGATACTCCAAGGCATCGTAATGGATGGGTCGTTCAATAGGCCTGATGATGACGTTGTGGTTCTGCGGGTCGATGTGGATTCTTTGCTTCCCCACCGGATCGTAAATGTTCACGTAGTAGATTGGATTGTTGACGTCCTCCGTCCAGGGCAGGTGTTGCTCTTGATAGATGCGGCCTTTACTGTCGCGTGCGATGTGGTCCTCCACGGTGCGGGTCTTCTTCGTTCCGTCCGGAAGGACCTGCGTGAGAGTAGTTCGGGCCGTGGCCGTGAAGGGTTTTCCCTTCAGTTCGCTGATTCCGATCTCGGCCGGCATGATGACGCGAACACCCTGCGCCCATAGGCTGAGCGCGAGCCCCAGCATTGCGACGATGACGCCAGACACTTTGTTCATATGAACGGTATCTTAGCACGGAGCCGTGCCTTTTCTGCGTCGGAGAGGCATTGAGGGAAGCAGGGGCGGTTCGGGAACCGCCCCTACAGTTTCATTTCTGCGGCACGGGTGGTGTATCGGTCGGGCCCATCACGTCATACACGCGCCGAACGGTAACGGGGCCTTGCAGAGAAGAGTTCTCGAGCCGCGAAACGATCGTGAGTTGCTTGCGATCGTCGCTCAACCGGAAAGTCTGGGTTAGTTTGCTGCCGCGTTCCAGTTTGGTTTCGGCCACGAGTGCATCGCCTCGCCACTCGGTTTTGGTTGAGGAGATCTTCTTTCCGTTGTCATCCTTGTCGTCGTGCTTCTTGCCGTCCAGGTAATAGGTTTGAGCATGGGCGGAGTCGTCGGTCACCACCAATTGGCTGGATTTCTGGTCGACTTGCAAGAGCTTCGAAGTCTGCCCAAGACGGTCCCAGTCCTCGGCGCTCACCGTGCTTCCGCGATTGGCCTGTTGTCCTCCACGGCGGCCCATGCCGCCCCGGCCCATCCCGCCGCCTCCCATCCCGCCGCCTCCCGGCCAACCCCCCCCGCCGCCCGGGTATCCGCCTCCTCCGCCGGGGTATCCGCCCCCGCCGCCCGGATAGCCGCCCCCGGTCCCGCCGCCGGGATACCCGCCGCCGCTGTTGGCGGATGTGCGCTGGTTGCTCTGCGCATCGGTGATCTTCTGCTGTGCATCGTCGCTTTGGTCTTTGTTGAATTGCCAACGGCCGCCCAGGTTCGGCTGGCTGTCGCCCGCGCGGGCCACACGCGGCAGTGAAATCGCGAGTAAAATCGCTGCGGCAGAAATCAGGCCGAATAGCACAAGGTTATTGGTCCTTCGCATGGCTTGCTTACCTCCCAACGGTGAATGTCCTTATCCCTACTCCTTCGATTCAGGGCAAGGGGTGCTGGTTGTACGGAATTGTGGCGCGGGCGTCTCGCCCGCGCTGCCTTGGGCATTCCTTCGCTCCGCGCAGGGCAGGCTCTGCCCGCGCGCGAGGGCGGGCGGGACGCCCGCACCACCTATCTACCCGCCGCCGTGCGGAGTGCGCGCGGGCGGCTTAACGACCGCCATGGGCAAGCGCGTGAAGGCCACCCGCGCCGCCGCCGGATCGAGCACGTTCACCTGGACGGTGTAGCGTCCCACTGGAAACTTCTCCAGCGGGATCTGCGCGAAATACGTGGTCTTGAGCGCTGAGCCCTTTTCCGCCTTGGCGTTGAACGGCCCGGCTTCGGCAAACTTCCTTCCGTGCCGGAGGAAGACGAACGCCACGGAGGGCGGTGGCGCGGCACTCTGGGGCGTGGCGGGTGGCTTCCCGGCGTATGACTCCAGGTAGACCGAAAGGGTCTGGTTAGTTCGAAACACGCGGGTAACGCTGGGCAGCACGGTGCGATTCCCCACCTGGAGCGGCGCGTTGCGGTCGCGATCAAATCGCGTACGCGGGAGTTGATCGGCGGGCCGCACTTCATTGGAGAACACCACCGTACTCAAGCTCAGCCCTTGATCTGAGACATCCGGCAAGACGAGCGGGGTTTCGAACGTTCCGATCTTGCCGCCTTCATTCTCGCGGGCTACGACTTTCAGGTTGTACTTTCCCGGCGGCAGCGTGATTTCGCCCTCGTAGAGAAGGTTGCCGCTGGTGACCTCGTCAAAGGTCTCGTCTGTCATCTTCACCGGCAGGGTGTCGTGCAATCCCCCGGCGATGTGGCTCTGCGCGTCGGTGAACCTCCAGGCAAAGTCAAACTCGGTCTCGTGCTTGCCGGACTTCTTGAGGAAGGAGATCTGCGAGCCTGGAATCTTGGCGGCGAGGACCACGGTGTATTTCTTATCGGCGCGGAGGAAGTAGGCGGTGTCGATGGCAAAGGGAAGATCCACGAAGGGCACGTCCAGATCCATCACCTGCTGGAGCTGAACTTCCTTATCCTCGCGTGTCAATTGCCGGAAGTTCTTGGGAGCGAAGTAGCCGGGCCGCGCTTGGAGCTTCAACCCGGGCCGCGACACTTCCACGCGAATGTGCCGGAAGCGGCCGTCCGAGCGCTTGTTGGTGGGCGAATAGCCAATCAGATAGTAGCTGGAATTGTCCTTTTGGACCTCCTGGAAGGCGGGGCCGAAATCGTTGAGGTCGTAGAAGAACTTTCCGCCCGTGTCGGTAGAGAGCGAGGCCAGCGTTTCACGGCTTCCCTGCAAGGAGGAAACCTGCGAGGCGTGGGCTGAACCGGAATAGATGGCCGTACCGGATGGACTGGACGAGGAGGCGTCGCCGCCCGGTGGCAGGGCCAGCAGGCCGCGCGCGTCCATCGTATAGAGCGAAACGTCGGCTTGATTCGCAGCGTCGATGGTGGCCCGCAACTGGGCCTGGTTTTCCTGGCCGGTGCGCGAGATGCCGCTGGAGAAGTGGATCACGTTCTTGCGCCCAGGCACCTGGTGAAGCATGGTGGCCAGGGATTCAATGGCCGCCAGCTTCTGGTCCGTATTGAAGATATTGAATTCGGTTTCATCCGGGGTAAACGCGTCGGAAACGTCCTGAGTGACGACTTCCATGCCGTTGGCGTCTGTCCCGCCGGCTTCGCCGATCGCGCCCTGCGAGGCCAGGTTGGAGGACTGTTCGCCGACCAGGATGGCACGCAGGACCTTGGTGAGGGAGTCGCGATTGTTGGTGAAATCCTGCACGACACGAAGGTTGGAGGAATAGGTGACCACCGCAATCAGGTCTGCGGGCGTCATGCGGTGGGCAACAAAATCACCCGAGGCCTTCAGGGCGCGCATCAGCTCGTCCGGTTGCATCGAACTCAAGTCAAATAAGAAAACCAGCAGGCGATGATCCTGGAGCACCCGGTCGGCATTAACCTCAGGCGGGAGCTTCGCAAGGTCAATCACCTGCGCGCGCTCCTCACCGCCGGTGACCTGCGCCAATTTCTCCACGTCTTCCAGGCTGAAATCAGAAATGGTTTGCGGAACTCCGTCTTCGAAGACGCGAAAATCCGATTGCTTCAAATCCGTCACCGCTTTGCCGGCTTTGTCATACACCCGCACGTCGACCAGCACTTCATTGGTCTGCGCGCGCAGGATGAAGGCCTGTTGCGGACTTCGGGAAGTCGCCGCGGGGGTGGAAGGCTTTTGCTGGGATAGAAAGGCAGTGGGCAGGTAGGCAGTTAGGCAGATGGTGAGAAGAACGGCAGGCAGGTGGGCAGATCGGCAGATGGGCAGGTGGGCAGGTCGGTAGATGGGCAGGTTGGCAGTGGTATTGGCCTTGCTCGCCGTCTGTCTGCCAGAACGTCTGGTTATCATTGTCGCCTTATTCCTGCTACCTACCGATGGCTACATAACATCGTGAGGGACCGACCCCCTCACCCGGCGCTGCGCGCCGCCCTCTCCCCCAAGGGGGCGAGGGCATAGACTTCTTCCGACCTGCCGACCTGCCGACCTGCCCATCTGCCCATCTGTCCACCTGCCTAAAAGTTGAACCGCAACGCTACGTTCAAAGAGCGCATGGCCGCTACGCTGGTCACCCAGCCGAAGTTTTGCGCGTTGATCGTGGTCGCCACGCCGGCGTAATTCGGGTGGTTGAAAAGATTGTTGGCGTTGATGCTGAACCGTCCACGAATGCCCTTTTCGCGAGAGAAAGTGAAGAAGCGCCCCAGCGACATATTAAAGGCTACTAAGCCCGGACCAGTAATCGTGTTGCGTCCCGCCGTGCCGAGTTCACCCGAGGCGGGCAGCGCGAACGCCCCGGCGTTGAAGAACTCCAAGGTTGTCCTTTGTGAGCGTGGCAGGCTGACGGGATCGCCTGTGGCATCGGGACGTTCGGAAGCAAAGACGCCCGACCCGTTGTTGTTGGATTGATTGCCGGCCACCGCCGCAGTCAGAGGCGAGCCGGTTTGCAAGGTGGTAACGCCGCTGAGTTGCCAATTGCCAATGATTCGCTCCCCGAAGCCGCCGCGGTTCAGGAAACGGCGCTGCTCGCCGAAGGGCAGTTCGTAGGTGTGATTGACCACCAGTTTCTGGCCGACGTTGAAGTTGGAAAGGGCGCGCTCCGCCTCGAGGTCGAAGCTGTTCTGGGGCACGTTGTGACCGTTGCCTCCAACGTTGGCGGCATCGTCAATCGACTTTGACCAGGTGTAGAAGCCGCTCATGGAGAAGCCGCCGTGGAACTGCCGGCGCAAAACGACCTGGAGGCCGTTGTAAATCGAGGCTGCGCCCGAGGTTTCGTAAAGAAATTGCTGAACGCCGGGAATCGAGGTTTCGTGCGAGCCGGAGGCGCTGGGGTTCACGCTATTCGGCGAAAGAAGTAGGTCGAGTTTCGTTCCCTTGGTGCCGATGTACTGGACCGAAAGGACAACGTTGCGGACGAGTTCATCCTCGAGGCTGAAGTTCCACGTCTGCGCGTAGGGGCGGCGGAAATTGCTGTCGGCCGCGTAGGTATTATGAATCGTGCTGGGGGAAAGAGCCGGGAACCCGTTCTCGAGGGTCAGCACTTGCTCGGGATTGGTGGTCAGTGTGGAGGCCTGCGCAAACGGAGGCTGGTCCACCATGTTGGCCACCATGCGCGAGTAGATGCTGCCGTCGTAAAAAACCCCATAACCACTGCGCATCACCAGGTGGTGCTGAATCCACGGCCGGTAAGCGATGCCCAATCGAGGGGAGAAGTTGTGCCAGTCGCTGTGGATGAGAGAAGGAGGCAGGGAACCCGGCTCGCGGCCGGTAACCACTTCCGGCGAAGTGAAGCCGGGCCCAAAGGCCAAGTCGGAGAGGTGTCCAAACTTTTCGTTAAGGGGCTGGAAGTATTCATACCGGATGCCACCGTTGAGCGTCCAGTGGTTGCCGGCGCGCCAATCGTCCTGAATGAAAGAGGTGGTGACCCAGGTGCGGAGGTAGTTGCTCGCCACGCCGTAGCGGACCGAGGTGGTCTGTGGAAGGCCCAGCAGGAAATCCGCGAAGTCGAAGCCTGTTCCCGGGACCGGATATCCATTGTTGAAGTTGCTGCTGCTATAGCCCGTGAAGCTGAAGGTCCCCTCCGCGTTGGGATCAGTCTCGGTGTTCTGCTCGACGCGGCGCAACTCGCCTCCCAGGCGAATGTTGTGCTTGCCGTGGTTCCAGATCAGAACATCGTTAGCGCGGAGGGTTTGCGGGCGAGTGAGAGAGGCGAGCGGATCTCTCAAACCGCCGAAATTCGTAAAGCCGATGCTGGGGATTGCCCAATCGAAGGGATTGATCGATACGCCGGTTATACCAAGTTGCGCGGCAATGTCCTGCTGGAAGGCAAAGTCGTTCAGCAAGGACGTCCGCATGCGGTTGAAGTTCAAGGACAGGGTATTGACGAGGCGGGGATTGAAGGTATGCGATTCACTGGCGCTCAGATTCTGGCCGCGGCTCGAGGTCTGAGATTTTATGCCGGGAAAAGTGGCGACCGACTGGCTGCTCGAGCGGTTGAAGTAGTACATGACGTTCAGACTGTTCTTGGAGTCGATCTGCTGCCCAATGCGGCCCATCACGCGGTCATTCGCGGTGGGCAGCGGAACCTGCAAATGAAAGTTCTGCACCTGCCCGGGGAGGTTGGGCATGGGAATGTAGGCCAGCAGACCTTGCGCGGCGGCCGAGATTCGCTGCGCGGGGATCGTGTTGTCCGGAAAAGACGTGCGTGCGCCAGTAGCGCTGCTTAGGGGGTCATAGATCGTTGTGAATTGGCCGGACGCGATAACTGCGTCCGAAAAATCTCCTTCGCGCTCTGCCAGTGTGGGGACGGTTGAGAAGCTGTCGAGACCGGTCCTGCCGCGCTGCAAGTTGTAGCTTGCGAACCAGCTTGTCTTGTTGCCGCCGTTATAGATCTTGGGAATTACGAGCGGGCCGCCCAAAGAGAAGCCAAAGGTTTCCTGGTAGGAAGAGACGCGAGGCGACTCGAGCACGTTCAGAGGGTAGGGATGAGCATCGAAGCCTGAATTCGTGTACTGCTCAGTCAAATTGCCCCGGACTCGGTTTACCTGGGCACGATTGCGGCCCCAACCACGTGCGCCTCCTCCACCGCCTCCAAAACCTCCGCCACCCCCGCCGAACCCTCCACCCGGTCCGCCTCCGCCCGGACCTCCTCCTGCGCCGAATGGGCTGCCTGCGCCTCCTCCAAAGCCGCCGGGACCGCCACCAAATCCCATGCCTCCACCGCGCATTCCCCTCCGGCCGCCCCGGCCTTCCCCGGGGGTTGCGACATCACCCACCCCGCCGCCCAGCAGGAAAGAGTTGGCCGCGCTCGTGGAGGCGTCGGGATTTCCGGGCGTCGTCTCGCCTGGGACAGCGTTCTCGGTGCCGGCGTTTTCCGCACCGCCATTCTCCGCAATGCGGAGCACTCCCTCTTCTCCTCCGGCGCCATCGCCGAAGGAGTTCTGTGAGGCAGCAGGGATTTGGCCGCGATTTCGGGCGCTTGCCGGGGGCGTTGCCAGGTTGCCATTGCGGCGTCTTAAGGGCGGGCTTCCCTCGTCGTTCCCCTGGGGTGTTGCAGTGCTCTCGGGTGTGGCAAGAACCATTGCTAAATTGATCTTGAGCGATTTATCGGCGGTCACAGGAATCGGCTCGCGCACGTCCGGCCGAAATCCGACCAACGACAAAGTCAAGCGGTAATTGCCAGGAGGAATCCCAGTGAAGTTGAAGTCACCATCCTCGTCTGTTAATGTCTCTTTGCGTTCGCCGGTTGGCGGATTTATCAGTTGGACCGAAACGGCAGGCACGGAAACACCGCCTGGACCCCGCACATGGCCGGATATTGATCCTGTGTGAGATGTCTGGCCGGAAAGCGTCGGGGGCAGGAAGCAGGCTGCGGCCAAAAGAGCACAGAAGAAGAGTACGGGTTTCTTACAATCAGTAGGCATTCCTAGGTTTTCAGCCGGTTGTCGCTTGTTTGGCCTTACAGACAATAAGACGATTGTCGAATTCGCACGGTTACAGGAGAGGACTGCCCCCCACGTACGCTGACGGATGGCTGGACCTTTGCGGCACGGCCGTCCCAGGATCCCTGAGTATAGTACTTTTGTTGCATTGCCTTAGGGTGATCACTCTGTTAGTATCCCCACTCTGAAAGTGGGCGGACTCGCAATACCCCCCCCTCCGTCCCAGATTATCGTTGGTGGCCTAGGAGATCATGGCAGCTCCAAGTGAAGATGCTCCCACAGAGACACGGCGGCGCTCCCGCCATTATGTCGTTCTATTGCTGACGGCCTTGGCGCTCCTCGCCAGTGCTTCTCCTGCCCAGCAAGCGAAAGACACGCGCCCGCAGGGCGTGAAAACACTGGAAACCATTAGACAAGTCAGGGATCTGCCTTCCGAGAACGCCCGGTTTGGATACCCGATTCATGTGCGGGGCGTGGTAACCTATGCCGACAAAACGCAGAACGATCTCTTCGTTCAAGATTCCACGGCAGGCATTTATGTGAACTCGGATGCCACCGTCCTGCAACTTCACTCCGGCCAGATCGTGGAGGTCACCGGCATCAGCGGGCCCGGAGATTTTGCTTCCCAGATTGAAAACCCCAAGATCCAGGTAGTCGGTAAGGGTACTTTGCCGGCTCCCAAGCGGGTCACGGGAGAAGAGTTTGTTACCGGAGTCGAGGACAGCCAGTTTGTGGAGATCGAAGGGGTGGTGCGGTCGGCAGCAGAAAGCCAAGGCCGTTTGCTGCTGCACGTGGCCTCTGGGACTGTGATCATTCCCGTATACGTGTTGGACTATAAACCCATTCCGGAGGGTCTTGTAGGGGCCAAGGTCGTTGTGCAGGGCGTTTCCGGAGGCAACTACAACCCGCGATTGCAGTTTCTTGGCGCCATTCTCCTTGTGCCCGGGCTCAAAAACCTCGCCATTGAATTGCCGGCCTCTGCGGACCCCTTTTCAATTCCCTTGCGTCCCATCCACCTCGTCGAGAGGCTGGGTTCAGTCGGCGCTTACAACCAAGCCGTGCACGTTCAAGGGATTGTCACCCTGCAGTTGGCGGGCAAGCGCGTTTTCATACGAGACGCCCAAGAGGGCTTGGAAGTTGAAACACTTCAAACAGCCCCCTTGAGTGTCGGCGACCGGGTTGACGTCGTCGGTTACCCAGCGGTAGGTGACTTCAGCCCGATGCTCAAGGACGCAGTCTATCGCAAGCTCGGGAATGGCGCGGCCACTCCCCCACTGGCAGCGACCGCTGCCCAGGCGTTGTCGGGGATCTATGATTGCGAACTCATCCAGATTCGAGGGCGCGTGCTGGGCGTCTCACTCCGCGGCAATCAAAGATCACTCACGCTCAATTCAGACGGAGTCATAGTCGAGGCCCAGATGGAGGGAATTGGGCAGCAGGCGGTGGCGGAGCGCGCCCGCGCGGGCAGCCTTGTGCAACTAACTGGAATCTGCGATGTCAGGGTTGACGAGAACCGGGTCCCCGTGGATTTCGCGATGCTCCTGCGCACGCCGGATGACATCGTAGTGCTGCAACAACCTCCCTGGTGGAACCTTCGGCGTACGCTTATCCTGCTGGGTATCACGGCCTTGGCCGTCATTTGTGTGCTGTTTTGGGTGGGCATGTTAAGGCGGCGCGTTGGGCACCAAACGGAGACTATCCGGGCTACGCTGGAGTCCACCGCGGACGGAATCCTGGTGCTGGACGCGACGGGAAACATCGTAGCCCACAACACGAAGTTTGCCGAGCTTTGGAACATCCCGGAGTCCGCCCTTGGCTCGGGCAATGACCGCAAGTGGATGGATTACGCTCTCCCCCAGTTGAAAGATCCGGAAGCTTTCCTCAGGACAATGCGCAGTTTGTACGAGGATTCGGAGGCTCTATGTGACGATCTGGTGGAGTTTAAGGATGGACGCGTTTTCGAGCGCCATTCCGAACCGCAGCGCGCTTGGGGGAGGAACATTGGGCGGGTCTGGGGATTCCGCGATATCACCGAAAGGCGGCGGGCGGAGGAGGCAATGGCGGAAAGCGAAGAACGTTACCGCCTGCTGTTCCAACGCAATCTCGCGGGGGTCTACCGTGTCAGCCTGGCGGGGCGAATTCTGGACTGCAACGAAGCCTGCGCACGCATTTTCGGCTACTCCGCCCCGAAGGAATTAGTGGGGCGGAACGCCTCGGACCTCTACGCCAGCCCCTCAGCGCGGGAAGGGTTTACTTCCAGCCTCAAGGCGCAAGGGGCTCTGAGCAATTTTGAGCACTGCCTGCTAAAGAGGGACGGCACTCCGGTTTGGGTGTTGGAAACCGCCAGTTTGGTTAAAGACGGGGAAGAGCTGATCGAAGGCACGATGATCGACATAACGGCCCGCAAACAAGGAGAAGTAGAACTGCAAAAAGCAAAAGAGGTGGCCGAATCCGCGAGCCGCGCCAAGAGCGAGTTCCTGGCCAACATGAGTCATGAAATCCGCACACCCATGAACGGCATTCTGGGCATGACCGAACTCGCGTTGAGTACTGACCTGACCGGCGAGCAGCGGGAGTTTCTCACCATGGTCAAGTCTTCGGCGGACTCGCTGCTGACAGTGATCAATGAGGTGCTGGATTTCTCTAAAATCGAAGCCGGGAGGCTGGACTTTGATCTGATTGAATTCAATCTGAGGGATAGTCTCGAGGAAAATGTTCGAATGTTCGCGTACCCGGCGGACCGAAAAGGTGTCGAACTGATTTGCGACGTGGCTCCCGAGGTGCCGGACGCGGTGGTGGGGGATCCTACCCGTCTGCGGCAAATCATCGTAAACCTCCTTTCCAATGCACTCAAATTCACGGAGCAGGGAGAAATCCTGCTGCGGGTTGAAGGGGACTCTTCAAACGAAAATGAGTCCGTGCTCCATTTCTCGGTCCGGGACACAGGAATAGGCATTCCCTGGGATAAACAGCAGTTCATTTTCGAGGCGTTTGCGCAGGTCGATAGTTCCACCACTCGGCGCTTCGGGGGAACCGGGCTGGGTTTGACGATTTCGGCGCGACTGGTGTCGATGATGCAGGGCCGGATTTGGGTGGAGAGCGAATTGGGGAAGGGAAGTGCCTTCCACTTCACGGCGCGCTTCGGGCGGGCCCGCGCCGGCGTGACGCCGAAGAAGACCTCGCCGGTGACCCTTCACGGCGTACAGGTTCTGGTTGTAGACGACAACGCGACAAATCGGCGCGTGATGGATGAGACACTTTCTTTCTGGGGTATGAAAACCTGTTTGGCGGCGGATGGTTTTCAAGCCATGATGGCGCTGAGACACGCCCAGGAGAGTGGAAATCCCATTCCTCTCGTGCTGACCGACGCTCATATGCCGATGATGGATGGCTTCCGGTTGGCGGAGGAAATCAAGCGCGACCCGCGGCTGGCAGACACGCTAGTTACCATGGTGACTTCGGGCGGACAGGTCGGCGACGCGGCTCGCTGCCGCGAACTGGGAATAGCCGCCTACCTCACCAAGCCGGTCCGGCAGGCGGACTTGCTGGAAGCGATTGTCAGAGTTCTGGGCTCCAAGGTACGGACGGAGGAATCGGGACCGCTGGTGACGCGGCATTCCTTGCGCGAGAACCGCCGGGGCCTGGAGATCCTGGTGGTTGAAGACAACATCGTGAACCAACGCTTGGCCGAGCACCTCCTGCGGAATAAAGGCCATATTGTCACCATCGCGAACAACGGGCGGGAGGCGTTGGAAGTTCTCGAGCGACAGCGTTTTGACCTGGCCTTAGTGGATGTGCAGATGCCCGAGATGGACGGGCTGCAACTGACGGCGGCAATTCGAGAAAAAGAGCAAACCACAGGGGAGCATCTGCCGATAATTGCTATGACCGCTTACGCGATGAAGGGCGACCGAGAGCGTTGCCTGGAAGTGGGCATGGACGGCTATGTTCCCAAGCCGATCAATTCCAAGCAGCTTTTTGAATTGATCGCCGGAGTGCGAACCGTCGAGCTCAAAACGTCGCTCGCCACGCCGCTCGGGGTAGATCACGAGATCCTCGATGAGTCGGCGCTCCTGGCGCGATTTGAAGGGGAGGCTGACTTGCTTCGGGATGTGGTCAATCTCTTCATGGACGACTGTCCGAAACTGATGGACGGGATTCGAGGGGCTGTGGAGCGGAGCGATGCCCACGGGTTGGAGAGGGCCGCGCACAAACTGAAGGGCACCGTGGCGAATTTCTCGGCTCGAGCTTCTTATGACGTGGCGCTGCGTCTGGAAGTGATGGGCCGGGAAGGACATCTCGAGGAGGCTCGCGAAGCTCTGACCGCCCTCGACGCAGCCCTCGAGGAACTGGGGCCCGTCTTGATTAAACTAAGTGGCGGCATAAAACCATGAAAATCCTGGCGGCCGAAGACGACCTCGTAACAGGGCGGATGTTACAAACCTACCTGGTGAAGTGGGGTTACGAGGTACAAGTCGTGACCGACGGCCTGCAGGCATGGCAAATCCTTCAACAGGAAAATGCCCCTCGTCTCGCTCTCCTGGACTGGATGATGCCGGAGATGGATGGCATGTCGATTTGCCGCGAGGTGCGGCGCCTTAACATCCAGCCTTATATTTACTTGATTCTCCTGACCGCCCGGCGATACCAGGAAGATGTGGTGGCGGGACTCGAGGCGGGGGCGGATGAGTATTTGACGAAGCCTTTTGACCCCTATGAGCTCAGGGCGCGTCTGCGTGCCGGTGCCCGGATTGTGGAGTTACAGGATAGCCTGATTCAGGCGCGAGAAGAGCTTCGCGAGCTGGCCATGCACGACGTCCTGACCCGTCTTTTGAACAGGCGCGCCATTATGGATTTCCTGGCGGGGGAATTGGGCCGCGCCGCACGCGAACAAAAACCCCTCACGGTGATGATGGTTGACATTGATCACTTCAAGTCCGTCAACGACAAGTTTGGGCATCCGGCTGGAGACGGAGTCCTCTGCGAAGTGTCCAGGAGGCTGCGGGCATCCATTCGCACCTATGATCGTGTGGGGCGGTTTGGGGGAGAGGAATTCCTGGTGGTGGCCCCCGGCTGCGACGTAGCGCCCGGCCTGGCCCAAGCAGAGCGGCTCCGTGAAGTAGTCAGTTCCCAGCCCATTGCAGTCAACGACATCTCCATCCATGTCACGGTCAGCGTGGGTGTAGCGACCTCGCACCAACTGCAACCGCCGCACATGGAGGTCCTCCTCTCTGCGGCTGATAAGGCCCTCTATCGCGCCAAGGAGAGAGGCCGGAATCGCGTCGAAGGGGAAAGTTCGCCGATTCCTCTCTCCGCTACGCCTGCCCTGCCTGTGGGTGTCCTTCCTGAATAGCCCAAAGATCCGGGCATGCACTCCATCTTCCGCATTGCAACAAGCCGGCAGGTGACTTCGCGGAGGCCTTATGGCTGATTCGGAAGGCCACCGCAAAGATGTTCTCGATGCGGCAACGCGGCGGAGGGGGATGATCTATTTGTCCATAATGCAATCTCTCAAACCGCTGGGAAGAGAGGTAGTATTCCCCTGGCCTCTCAATTCACGCCTTGGGTCTTGGAAATTTCTACACGCGGAATGCAAGTCTGCCATAGTTCTCGCTCCGCCTTGCTGCTGCCAAACTTGTAACTTATTGAATTGCAAAGGCATTCGAAGGCAGAGATTGGCATCATTCTTGCCCTGCCTAAGAGTGAGCCTTCTTGACCACTCGGAGGCTTGCCAACTCTGTTTAATGCAAGAGCCGATGACCAATTTGCAAGTTGTAATATTTCCCGCAAGACCAACTGCTCGTACCTTCCATGCCAGGGGCATTTCGCCAGAATTCGAAGTGCCCCTCCCGCATCTTCTTTCTGTTTAGTCTACGCGCTTGGGCCCGGAAATTGCTCTGTGTCAAAAGAGGTGGCTCAAATGAACCGGCAAGGTTGAGTATGCCTTGTCGCATGACGTACCCGCCGTGAGCCATCGTGGAGTGCGCGATGCCTATGAAACTAAAGATATTATTGGCAGCAGCGGTAATTCTTCTGGTGGAGGGAAGCTTCCTGGCGCAAGAGAAAAAAGATGAACCACAAGCTCCCGCCGCCTCGAGTTCACAAGCAGCTCCTGCGTCCTCACCGCACAACGACGCAATATCGCCAGAAGACGCAGCCAAGAAAAACCCGATTAGATTTACCGATGCCTCAGTAGATCGTGGCAAGAAGGTTTTCAAATATCAGTGCGCGTTGTGCCATGGAGAAAAGGGAGACGGCAAAGGCGACTTGGCGAAAGAAATGTCACTAACGTTGCCTGATCTCACGCAGGCGGACACTTTGTCCAAGCGCACCGACGGCGAACTTTTTGCCATCGTGGCCACCGGCAAAGAACCTATGCCCAGCCAAAAAGGCCGCATGCCCGAACCGCAGTTATGGAATGTGGTCAACTACCTTCGGGCTTTAGGTGGAAAGGTTCCTGCCAAGGCGACGCCAAAGGAAGCCGCAGACGAGCACGTGGTTTTGATTCCGCAGTAACGTCCCCGGTCTGGTCGGTATGGAGACGAGCGTCCGACCTGAGCGGAACCAATCGCCATTCCGGCGGTGAGTCCTGAGTTGCCCGAGGGACTCCCTTAACGCATGGCTAATCTCTTGGCCAAGCTTAAGATGACATCTCTATCGGGCTCGGCAAGCCGACCCAAGAGGTTCCGAAGCTTCAACAGGAACTGAGCGTCTATTCCCTTATCGCCGTTGTCCCCGGTCAATTCGTCCAGCGTCCTCCGCGGCGTGAGGTTCGGAGTTGGCGGAGCCTCGTCCCCGGAGAAAAAGAGCTGGTACAGCGGAATATCGAGAACCCCCGCAAATCGCTCCAGGGTCTCCAGCGAAGGAACGGTGTGGCCGTTTTCGACTCGGGATACGTAGCAACGCAGTAACCCCGTGCGCTCCTCGATATCCCCTTGCGACAATTGCTTTTGCTCGCGAAGCTGGCGCAGGCGCGTACCAATCAACATAAGTTCACCCTCTTTCATTACGTTTGTTGCAAATGCTGTTCACAGCCATAACCTAGATGGTAATTTTCGCCGCCTAGCTCTGCTGCGACAAGGGCACTGAGGTACCGGTACGGAGGTTGTGCGGGGGGAGTACCGTCGTTTTGAGTTTGGCTTCGATGCTCGGTTTCCGATGTGTTGGCGGATTCTGAACAAGAGCGGGCAACACGCCTGAGCGGCTGGTACGTGCCCAAGTGAGACCGGGCGCTAAGCTGCTAACTCGGACGCCAATGTGATCAGAGAGTTAAGGCGCCGCTCTACAAGGGGGAGGACCTCTAACGTGGACCAGGAAGCGTTTGTGCCCACTATCCCAACACCATGGTCAGCAGGGCCATCCGGACCGAGAGGCCGTTTTGCGCTTGGCGGAAGTAGGCCGCCCGCGGATCGCTGTCAACTTCCCTGGCGATCTCGTCGAGGCGGGGAAGCGGATGCATGACGATAGCGTCGGCTTTCATCATTCGCAGGGATTCCGAAGTGATCAAGTATACGCCTCGGCATTGCTCGTAGTCGGCAATGCGGTCACCGAAGCGCTCCTTTTGAATCCGCGTCTGGTAGACCACATTCACCTCAGAAAGCACTTTGTCGAGGTCGGTTTCTTCCGTGTACCAGACGCCTTTTTCGCGCAAATGGCCGAGGATATCTTCTTTCATTTTCAAGAGAGGTGGAGCAACGAAGTAAATGCGTACATCCTGATACTTACTCAACAAATAGGCCAGCGAGCGAACGGTTCGGCCCTGCGCCAAGTCTCCCACCATGGCGATCCGCAAGCCGTCAATCGAGCCGATCTCTTTATGGATGGTGTACAGGTCCAGCAGAGCCTGTGTGGGATGTTGACCGGCCCCGTCTCCGGCGTTAATAACCGGGATGCGTGATACGGAGGCCGCGCGTTTGGCCGAACCGACCTCGTAATGACGAATCACCAGGACATCGGCGTAACCGTTCAAAATGCGAACCGTATCCTCGAGTGTTTCACCCTTGGCAACCGAAGAGAATTCGGCGGCGTTTTCCGTTGAAACCACGCTCCCCCCGAGGCGGTGCATCGCCGCTTCAAAAGAGAAGCGGGTGCGCGTTGACGGCTCATAGAAAAGTGTGGCCATGATTCGTCCGCGGAATTGTGAAGTCCCGCCACCCGAGATGACTTTCTCCATATCTTGCGTGGTTTGAATGAGGCGCGAAATTGTAGACACGTCGAATTGCTGGGCTTCAATTACGTGGTGCAGATCCATGGGAAAAGCCTCCGCTGAGAAGAGGAGTCAGGAGTCAGAAGACTCGACCACCTGTGATAGGGACGATCCCGATGCCGGACCCTCGTTTCTCCGCAACAGGAAAATGCAAGCGTGCAAGATACTCCGAGGACATCGATTCCGTCAACCTCAACATTCTGACACTTCGAGATTCTGACTCCTGACTCCTGAATCCTGACTCCTGGTTTTGACTGGCAATTCTATTGCAAGGTGGTATCATTCTGGCGATTGACGAGATTGTACATGAGTTCTTTAAGTACGGAAACTCCCGCAGCCGGCAGCACGACCGTCGAGTTCTCACCGCCCCTCGCGGAACCTTCCGATGAATCGCGTGGCCGCCTTTGGCATTACCTCCTGGCGTTCTTTGCCGGAGCCGTGATCGTCTCGGCCCTAACAGGATTTCACATTCTGGAGAATCGAAAGGCGACCATTGCCTACTGGCAGGACCAACAGTCGACCATTGCCGGCGACCGCGCGCGTTTGATATCAAACTGGCTAGGGGAACGCCGCGCGGACGCCGAGTTGCTTTCCTTGTACCCCTCCGTTCAACGATTGCTCTGGCCCGTTGAGGAGTCCGGATTGACGGGCGCCCTTCGAGAGGAGGAGGTGGGTCATCTTTCGGCATTCATGGACCAGGTCGCCTTCACACATGGCTATGCGGCTATTTATTTGATCAGTATGGAGGGACGAGTTGAGGCGCGATCCGCGACCTCGGAAAGTATGGCGCCCGCAGTAATTGAACGGGCGCGACAGGTGTCGCGGGGCCACGCATTTTGGGTTGGCGCCTTGGGGCAGAGGCAGGCCAGTAGTTATGTCTATTTTCTTTCGCCGGTTTATCCCGGCGCTCGTTCCAAGTCAGAAGCCCCGTCTCCGTCCTCCGCCCTGGGCTTGCTGGTCTTGCAAATTGACCCCAGAAAGGGGTTGTTTCCGCTGCTGATGGTGGAAAGCGTACCCACGCGCAGCGGCGAAACGCTGCTCCTGGAACGCCAGGGAAACGAGTTGGTTTATCTCTCGCCGCTGCGCGGCGCACCACTTCCGCAGGGTAATCGGCTAGGTCCCCTGCCAGTTCCCGCGGCCGAAGCCGGGCGCGTGGGAAAATCACTGAGCGGCGAAAGCGTGGACCACCGTGGCGTTCGCGTTCTGAGCGCCGTGCTGCCCATCCCTCTAACCGATTGGATACTGGTGAGAAAGATCGACCGGCAAGAAGCCCTGGAGGATTTCTCCAGCCGAGCCCGGCTCGAAGCGTTGGTGGGGGCGTTGATCATTCTCGTTTACGCCTACCTCTTGATTGGATACCGTCGCACGACGCTGGGCCGCGCTCTGGAAGAAAGAGTGGCGCACCAGCAGGCCATCCTCGCTCTCCAGGCGTTTGCGCAGGAAATGGTGGACAACGTCCCGGTGGGCCTATTGATGCTCTCTCCCGACCTGAACGTACTTTCCGCCAACCGGACTTTTCTCGAGGGATTTCATGTGCGTCCCGAGAAAGTGATCGGACGCCCCTTGCCGGAGGTCATCCAGGCAGAGGGGCCGCCCCGCCGTCTGATGGGGGCTACAGAGCTTGGCGCCGAACCGCACGATGTGCTTCTGAATCTCGCCGCGTTAGGCGGAATGGGGACTCGGCCTGCCCGGCTTGGTCTGACCCAGATCTCCAATGGGCAGGGTAAAGGCCGCCTGTTGCTGACCGTCGAGGACCAGACGGAGAGCGAACGCTTGCGGACGGCCGCCGAGGCTTCGGAGCGCCGCTTGCGGGAACTGGTTCAGAGCATCGATGCGATTGTGTGGGAAGCCGAACCGCAGACCCATCAATTCACCTTCGTGAGCCAGCGAGCTGAACAAATCCTGGGCTACCCTGTTGAGCAATGGCTTAACGAACCTGGTTTCTGGGAGCGGCACCTTCATCCGCTCGATCGCGAGCAGGTGGTGGCGGCGCGGCGGCAGGCGATGGGGGAGGGCCGGGATCACAGTCTTGAATACAGGATGGTCGCGGCGGACAAACACCTGGTTTGGCTCCACGATACCACGCATGTGGTGTTGGACGCGGAGCGGCGCCCCATCCACCTGCGCGGTGTGGCGATTGATTCCACCAAGGAAAAATCCGCGGAGGCGGAAAGAACCCTGCTGATCACCGCCATCGAACAATCGGCAGAGGGGATCTTCATCACCGACGCGAAAGGCACCATCGAGTACGTCAATCCCGCGTTTTGCCGTGTCTCGGGGTACTCGCGCGCGGACGCCTTGGGTAAAAACCCGCGCATTCTCAAGTCCGGAAAGCAGAACGAGGCTTTCTACAAACGGCTCTGGACTACTATCCTGGGCGGTGAAATCTGGCAGGACGAAATCATCAACCGCCGCGGGGATGGGAGTTTTTGCAACGAGCATATGACCATCACGCCGGTGCGGGACCAGCGCGGTGAGATTACGCATTTCATTGCCATTAAGACTGAGGTGACCGAGCGAAAGCGCCTCGAGCAGCAGCTACGCCAGGCGCAGAAAATGGAGGCGGTGGGCAGGCTGGCGGGCGGCGTGGCGCACGACTTCAATAACATGCTGACGATTATCAGCGGGTACAGCGGGCTTCTGATCGAGCACCCCGGCATTATCGAACCGCTGCGCGGGTACGTCGACGAGATCAGGAACGCCTCGGGCCGGGCCGCCTCGCTGACGCGCCAGCTTCTCGCCTTCAGCCGGCAGCAGGTGCTGGCGCCCCGGGTGCTGGATCTGAACTCCGTGGTTTCCAACATCCAGAAAATGCTGAAGCGGCTGATCGGAGAGGACATCGACCTGGTCACTGCTCTGGGCGAGAGTCTGTGGCCGATCATGGCTGACCCTGGGCAACTCGAGCAGGTGCTGATGAATCTGGCGGTCAACGCGCGCGACGCCATGCCGGAGGGCGGCGTGGTCACCATCGAGACCGCGAATGTGAAAATGGATGCTGCTGCTGCGCAGGCCCACTTTCCCCTCAAGCCGGGGCCTTACGTTTTGCTGACGTTCGGCGATACGGGCATCGGGATGGACGCCGAAACTCAAGCCCGCATCTTCGAGCCTTTCTTCACAACTAAGGAGGTTGGAAAGGGCACCGGCCTCGGACTGGCCATGGTTTACGGCATCGTCAAGCAGAGCGGAGGATACATCTGGGTCTACAGCGACGTGGGGAAGGGCACGACCTTCAAGATTTACTTGCCCCGCACCGAGGTGGAGGTTGACGATCCGAGTTCCGGTCGTGGGCGAGCCGATGCCCAACGCGGCACAGAGACGCTGCTGCTTGCGGAGGACGACGACTCAGTCCGCGAGTTGGTGCGCAATGTGTTGCGGGAGAATGGCTACAAAGTATTGGAAGCCAGCCGCGGGGAAGAGGCGCTGGAGTTGTCTGAGCTGTTCGCGGGCAAGATCGATTTGCTGGTGACCGACGTGGTGATGCCGCAGATGAACGGACGCGAGTTGGCCCGCCGGCTGCTGAGTCAGCGCCCGCAACTCAAAGTGCTGTACATTTCCGGCTACGCGGATAACTCCGTTTTCTATCCGGGCGGGCTGGATGCCGGCGGGGCATTCCTGCAAAAGCCTTTTACCCCTGAGGCGTTGGCGCGCAAGGTGCGAGAGGTGTTGGGCGGCCCGTACCGGCGATCGTAGCGGCAGTCGAGAGTCAAGAGTCGAAAGTCAAGAGTCAGCACCTAAGACATCTGAAATCTCGAATTTCGAATTCCCTTTGTCTCGGATAACTTTTGACAATCCCCTCGCCCCCTTGGGGGAGAGGGTGGCGAGCGTAGCGAGCCGGGTGAGGGGATCGGAAGACACAACATGATCGTCAAGACTTGTGCGCCACACCACACTAGCATCGGATCGTCTTCCGCTTCTTTCCCACGCGGCCGGCAGCCTCGTTCTTGGCGATGTACGCGCTCGCCAGCGGCACTTTGCAGGCCGTGTCGCCGACGTCCACGGAAACTTCGCCAATCTTCTGAGCGGCCGCCTTCGCTTGTTTCAGCAAGGGTTTCACATACGTCCCCACCGCGATGACAAACCCATTCATTGCAGATCGAACCCGGTTTGGCGCCGTATGGATCTCCTTGACGATGGTGGCGAGCAATCTCTCGATTTCCGCAAGATCCAAAAGCGCATCCGCTTTTGTGGCGACGAGTCCGGAATAAGTGCACCATCCTGACGCAGCCACAAACTCGTTGTTGGACGCCATCCACTCCCTCGCCAGATCGCGAGCGTGCGGGTTTTCCACCGCCACCCACGGCACGGTGTATTCCGAAACCATGGGCACCCCCGACGCGCCTTCCGCCCAAGCTTGCAACTGCTGCTTGGGCATCTGCGATCCGTCGGCCACCATGCCGGCGAGGTACATGGCATCCAGGTTTCCGGTCTCATAAAGCTGGCCAGCCAGAGCCTGCTGCCCCTTGATGGTTTTTGCGATCTGCTTAAGACTTGCCACGCTCACTCCGAACATCTGCTTGGGGTGATTGCCGTGACGCGCATAAATGCTGCGCGTCTTCTCACTGCCCTTGCCGCTCAGTTCCGCCATGACGGACTTGAGAGTCGCCATCGAGATTTCTCCTCTACCGGGAAGAATGATGAACCGCCAAAACTCGTATCTGTGCTGAATGACCCTGGCTTCATCGTAATGTGCCGAGGCCTTTGAAAGCAAGAAGTGAGGAGGCGCCGCGGGCTGGCGCAGACCTTGGTAGGCAGGTCTGCGCTACGGCGCGAAAATGGGCTTGACAGGGGCAAGGAGGGCCAGTAGATTATAAATCGGGCATAAAGTCTAAACAAAACCGTTAGAGTTGAGTCTCCTAGCCGCGTTACAACTGGATGCGGACCGGAAGTGCGGGCGTAGGGCCGGGCAGAATCCCTGAATCTCTGCCCCTCGCTCCCGCCACTCAAATTTCAGGAGGTGTTTCCATGGCTACACCGGCGATGAGCCCCGGGTTCGATGAGGCGAAGCTTAACTCTTTTATGGAGAAAGTCGTTGGGGACATGGGCGCGGCAATGCATGCCGCCCTGATTGTGATAGGAGATAAATTGGGCCTTTTCCGGTCGATGGCCGGCGCGGGGCCTTTGACTCCAGCGGAACTAGCGGCCAAAACCCAGACGTCCGAGCGTTACGTCCGCGAATGGTTGAACGCGAATGCGGCGAGCGGGTTTGTCACCTACGACTCCGCGACCAACCGGTACACTCTGCCCGCAGAGCAGGCGTTTGCTCTCACCACGATGGATATTCCCGGAGCCTTCCACATCATCTCGGCTTGTTTCAAAGATGAGCCGAAGATCACGCAGGCATTTCGAACCGGCGAGGGCGTCGGCTGGCACGAGCACGACGCAAACCTCTTCTTCGGGACGGAGCGGTTCTTCCGGCCGAATTATGCCACCAATCTGATGGCCAATTGGATTCCCGCACTCGAGGGGATGGAAGAGCGCTTGAAGCGCGGGGCGACTGTGGCCGACGTGGGCTGCGGGCACGGCGCCTCGACAATGCTGATGGCGAAAGCGTTTCCCAAGTCGCGTTTCTACGGGTTCGACTATCACAGCGGGTCGATCGAATACGCCCGCCATGTAGCCGGACGGGACGGCTTGCTTGACCAGATCACGTTCGAGGTGGCCAGTTCGAAGAGCTACCCGTCAAACGGCGGCTACGATCTGGTGACTTTCTTCGATTGCCTGCACGATATGGGCGATCCGGTCGGGGCGGCCGGGCACGTTCTGAGCACTCTCAAGCCGGATGGAAGCTGGATGATCGTCGAGCCGTTCGCCAACGACCTGGCGCACGAGAATCACAACCCGGTCGGACGTATCTATTACTCGGCTTCGACCATGATCTGTACGCCCGCATCACTGGCGCAGGAGGTGGGCGCGGCGTTGGGCGCGCAGGCGGGCGAAAAGCAAATCCGCAAGGTGGCGTCGGAGGCGGGCTTCACTCGCTTCCGCCGGGCCGCGGAGACCCCATTCAACCTGGTGTTCGAAGCGCGTCCCTAACGAAGAAGTCGGGTGGCGCGAGCGTCCCGCCCGCTGTGGCACGGGCATTCCTTCGCTCCGCTCAGGACAGGCTCTGGCCGTGCGCGGGAGCGGGACGCTCCCGCGACCGCGGGCGAGACGCCCGCGCCACGATTCTCAGGGTAGGTCTGCGCAAATCACACAGGAGGAGACCATGCTTGGAGATAAGATCGGCGAAGAGATGGGGAAGGTTACAGTGCGGCGAGTGCTTCCGTGCCAGGGCGCAGGCCCGATGATGGAAACTTCGTTCCATGCGGAAGGCTCGATTCTGGGAGTAGGTCATAGGACGACGGGCACGTATACCTCAACACTGCGGCCGGATGGCAGCCTGATTGGCAGCGGGCAGGGCCTGGTCATGAACGTGGAGGGCGGCGCCGCAAGCTGGGTGGGCCAGGGCGTGGGCACGATCGGAAAAGATGGATCGGTCAAATATCGCGGAGCCATCTTTTACCAGACCGCGTCGCCCAAATGGGCGCGGCTGAATAGCGTGGCGGCCGTGTTCGAGTATGACGTTGACTCGCAGGGGAATACGAAGGCGCAGATCTGGGAGTGGAAGTAGAAGGAGCAAGCATGCCAAAGTATGTGATCGAACGCGAGATTTCTGGGGTGGGAAATCTGACGCCGGACGAGGTGCAGGCGGTAGCGCAGAAGTCTTGCAGCGTGCTCAATAAGCTCGGGCCGAGCATTCAGTGGCTGCACAGCTACGTGACTGCTGACAAGATCTACTGCGTCTACATCGCACCCAATGAAGAGATGGTTCGGGAACATGCGAAGCAGGGCGGCTTTCCAGCGAATCGCGTTTCCGAGGTTAAACTGGTGACCGATCCTACCTCGGCAGAAGGCTGATCGCTCCGCAGAGGCGTAGAAGAGCTGGGGGTTGAACGTAAAAGGAGCTTCCTCGGCGCCTCCGCGGTGAGCGTTTTGTGTGCGGCCACCCATGCTGCGCACACTCGAAGCACGCACGGGCGCGCTACACCGAACGACCTGCGCCTGTGGCGTTCCCCGCCGCGAATCGAGGGGCTACTTCTCATTGATCAGTATTCGAGCCGGATCCGCCTCGTAGCCCTCATCGTTCAGCGTTTTCTCGACAGCCGAGCGAAGGCTCTTTTCGTCGGCACCCTTCGGCGCATCGCAGTGCCGCCGGATCACCTCTTCGCCGGACTTGATCCGAACCAGCCACTTCGATTTGGCAGCATCCCATGAGACTTCCGCACCATCTGCACGCATGGCAGCCTCCTGTTACATCCTATATACCATTAGTGCAACCCGCAATGCTAGTCTCCTGCCCTAGAAAAAAGCGAACTGAGCGGGGCTGGCTTGGGGTTCGCCAATGGAACCGGACTTGCCAAAAGCGACGCTGAAGCCCCGTCAGGGGCGGCAGATTGTAGCCCACGGCGCAAGCCGTGGGTCCCGAGCGCGGCCCCTTCCCCCGGCCCCCCCCCCGCCGAGCGGGGGGAGGGGGGACAAAAGGGGGTGGGGGCCGCTGCTCCCAGGGCTTGCGCCCTGGGCTACTATCTTTCGCCCCTACCGGGGCTGGTGCGACATACAATCATGGGCAGTCCACTTGTCAACAACTGATTCCATGGTGTAAGTTCGATCGAGTGCCCAGCGCGTGCCGCAAGGCCGTCGGGCGCGCGCAATTCAACTCAGGAGTCCGCTATGCAAACCCGCATCCTCGGCACCACCATGCCGGTGCTTGAAATTGCGCTTGACCCCAACGAATCCGTCATCTCTGAAGCCGGAGAGCTTTCCTGGATGACGAGTTCCATCCAGATGACGACGCACACCCAGTTCGCCGGGGGCGGAGGCATCTTCGGCGTGCTGAAGCGCGTGGCGGGCGGGGGATCGCTGTTCATGACGGAGTACCGGGCCGTGGGCGCTCCGGGCGGAATTTCCTTCGCCACAAAGCTGCCGGGGCATATTGTGCCCATCGAAGTTGGCGGTGGACAGGAATACCTGATTCACCGGCACGGGTTTTTGTGCGCGACGCCGCAGATTCAGCTCAGCGTCGGCTTCCAGCAGTCGCTGGGAGCGGGAATCTTCGGCGGCGACGGCTTTCTGCTGCAGCGCGTCAGCGGCGTGGGGCATGCCTGGATCGAGCTTTCCGGCGAGCTGGTCACGAAAGACCTCGCTCCGGGGGAAAACCTGCGGGTGCATCCCGGGCACGTCGGCGCGTTCCAGGCTTGCGTTTCCTTCGAGATCACGACCGTGCCGGGAATCAAGAACCTGATCTTCGGTGGCGACGGAATCTTCCTCGCTTCTCTCACCGGGCCGGGACGAATCTGGCTGCAAACCCTGCCCATCTCCAGACTGGCGCACAAGCTCATGGAGTATATGCCCAAGCAGCACAGAGAATCCGTCCAAGGCGGCGTGGTGGGAGGCATCGTAGGTTCGATACTGGAAGGGATGAAATAAAGAACAGGCAGCGAGCAAATACACGGCGTCTCCCTCCCGGTGCGCCACGTCGTCTCGAATCTTACCCTGTGGGGTGGCCAGTCGCTGGTTGTCAGGCCTTCCAGTTCACTTTGTATTGACTCGGTAAATGGTGCGATTGGTCGGGATTGCGCCTAAGGCAGCTCCACCACCGAATCCCGCCACGATTGCAGCCACGCACGCACCACAGCTATTGCCCTCGTTGCTCTGCTGCGTAAGGAGAATGGCGGACGGAATCAGGGCGATGCCACCGACTACGCCCGACGCCAACAACATGTTCCGCGACCGGTGTGAATTGTCGCGGACGCTGACGCGCACCACGTTGGCGCGCAAGATGGATTCTTCGCCCTTACCGGTGCGAACCGAAATGGCCTGGTCAGAAGCAGACACGAAGGCCCCGTTGAGCGTTTTCATGTTGGTGTCCACCACCTCAATCTTCTGTCCCGTGCGCAGCTCCTTGAGGTTGTCCCAGTTATCCTGTGAGGATTTGGCCCAGCCGAATCCTGCAACCAGAAGCAGAAGCCCGATCGTTTCAACCATTTTCTTCATGACACCCTCCTGAGGACTCTAGGCGTTGGCAGTTCAGAAACCCAGTCGAGTAGTTCCTGACATGCCCGTGAGGTCGATCTGTTCTTAGGTTAAGGACTAAAGCAGAGATGTCAGAGCGGGCCAGCGACCGAAAAATCAGCAGCGTTGCCGATCGATCAATCGCAGGAGGCCGGCGCCGGAATACAGAACGGGCGCCGGGAGATGAGAGGTACGACGCGTTAGGAGAAGTAAGGGAGACGAGACCTTACGCGAGGCCGAAGCCGCCCGTGGCTCGAGCATGCCGGCGCGCACCGAAGCGCACTGCGGAACTCGCAGGTTGTAAACTGCCACGTCGCCATCATTCCAGACATCGTCGCGCAAGGCCATGCACTCGGGCAGTTCGCGATTCATCACACCAATACACAGGAGCAGGATGAAGTTGACGAGGAGTCGCTTGGCCACGGAAGTAACCTCGGTATGGCAAACGCTACCCTTCGCGAGGGCGCGTGTCAAGACCGAATTGAGGAAGAACCGCGGAGGATCGTAAACATCGTGTACCTCCGCGCTACCTGCGCTTGTTGGCAATAGCTTGACACGAACGAAGGCGGGCTCCTAGTATTCTTGCTAGGCTGGCGTGGTCGCTGTGCAAGGATGGTCCCAGAGCTGGGATAGAACTACGCTTTTTCAATTTCCAGTCCCGAATTTCGATGTTCTGCCCTTGACGATGAGCCCCCGAAGAAAGCCCAAGGTCGCGGAGGCTGCAACCTTTACCCGATGGATTGACGCCATGAAAATCACTGCGATCAAAACTCTCGTGGTCAACGCCGAAATGCGCAATTGGGTGTTCGTAAAAGTGGAGACCGACCAGGCGGGCCTGTGGGGTTGGGGCGAGGCGTCGCTCGAATGGAAAACCAGGGCGGTTGTGGGGGCCGTCGAGGACCTGAGTGCTCTGGTGATGGGCGAAGATCCCACGCGCATCGAATACTTGTACCAGAAACTCTACCGCGAGTCTTTCTGGCGGCTGGGCGTGATCGGCATGAGCGCCGTGAGCGGCATCGAACAGGCCTGCTGGGATATCGTCGGCAAGTCCCTGGGCCTTCCCGTCTATAAGTTGCTGGGCGGCGCGGTGCGTGAGCGAGTGCGCATGTACACTCACCTGGGCGGCGGGGAGATGAAATCGGTTTACGAGACTTTTGACCCCGCGCCACTCGTCGACCTGGCGCAGGCGGTGGTGGCCAAAGGATACACTGCCGTCAAAGTCGTTTGCGTTCCGTACTCAGAGCCTCTGATGGGCGCGTCCTACGTGAAGAAGTTCGCCCAGGCCATCGAAAGGCTGCGACGGGCGGTGGGCGACGGGGTGGACCTCATGATTGACTTTCATGGCCGAACCTCTCCGGCCATGGCGATTCAGTACATCAACGCGGTGACGGAGTTTCGTCCGTTTTTCTGCGAGGAGCCCGTGCCGCCGGAAAACGTCGCGGCCTTGCGCGAGGTGCGGCAGGCGGTGCGCGTGCCCATCGCGACGGGGGAAAGGCTCGTGACGCGGCACCAGTTTCGCGAAGTCTTCGAGCAGCAAGCCTGCCACGTCATTCAGCCTGATCTGTGCCATTGCGGCGGGCTGCTGGAAGGGAAGAAGATTGCGGCTATGGCGGAGGTTTACTATATGGGTGTGGCGCCGCACAACCCCCTGGGCCCCGTGGCGAATGCTGCCGCGCTGCACTTCGCGCTCTCCACTCCTAATTTCCTTATCCAGGAAGATATGCTCAGCGATGTTCCGTGGCGGTGGGACGTGGTCCGGCATTCGCTGGAAACGCGCGAAGGCTACTGGCTGAAAACCGAGCAGCCCGGACTGGGTGTGGAAGTCAACGAGGAGGAAGCGCGAAAGCACCCCTTCCAGCCGGAGGCGATGCCTGCCACCAGCATCCGAGCCGCAGATGGAGCCATCCTGGATTGGTAGCGGTCCTTTCCGTATCCTCGCAACGAATCGTGCCGGCAATTAGGATATAATCCGTCACCGCGAATTGTGTCGCCGCGGGAGATGCGTCTCCTGGAGGAGGTCCATTTGAACAAGCTTCTTAGCCTTTGTCTTCTCTTTCTCGCGCTCGCATCCGGAGTGGCGGTCGGCGCGGAGGATACGCCTCCCGTACTGGTGATGGGGTCAAGCGCGCCTGACTTTTGTCTGCCGGGGGTGGACGGCAAGGTGCATTGTTTGCGAGACTTTGCTTCCGCCAAGATTTTGGTGGTTATGTTCACGTGCAACCACTGTCCCACGGCGCAACTTTATGAGACCCGAATCAAGCAACTCGTGTCCGACTACCAGAACCGGGGCGTGACGTTTGTGGGCATCAACCCCAACAACGCCAACGCGGTCCTTCTGGATGAACAGGGTTACACAGACCTGGGCGATTCGCTGGCGGAAATGAAGATCCGCGCCGCCTATCGGCATTTCAACTTCCCGTTTCTCTACGATGGCGAGACCCAGAAAGTCGCCCGCGCTTACGGCCCGGCGGCGACGCCCCACCTCTTCATCTTCGATGCCGGGCGCAAGTTGCGCTACGAGGGGCGTGTGGACAACAACCCGCGCGAAGCGTTGGTGACCAGGAAGGATGCTCGCCTCGCCCTGGACGAGCTTCTTGCCGGCAAACCCGTGTCCGTGGAGAAGACCCCGGCCGTCGGCTGTTCGACCAAGTGGATGTACAAGGAAGAGTCGCGCGAGGAAGAGATGCGCCGCTTCGAAGCTGAGCCCGTGACGGTCAAGCCCGTCACTGCGGACGCGTTGAAAGCTTTGCGCAAGAATAGCACCGACAAACTGCTCCTGGTCGATTTCTGGGCTACTTGGTGCGGGCCATGCGTCGCGGAGATGGCCAAGCTCGAAACTATTTACCGCATGTTCCGCGCTCGCCCCTTCGACTTAATCATGGTGAGCACGAACTACCCTGATGAGCAAAAGGGCGTTCTCGCGGCGCTTCGCAAGGCACACGCCAGCAACACGAATTACATCTTCGGCGCGACAGATATCTATGGTTTGATGGCAGCCTTTGATCCGGATTGGAATGGCGCGGACCCCTACACTCTGCTGATTCGCCCCGACGGCGAGGTGGTCTACAAGGTTCAAGGCCCGATCGATGACTTGAAAGTGAAGCGGCTGATTCTCGCCAACCTGCCTGATGACGACAGCTACCGGGGAATCCAAGCCTATTGGCGGTCCTCAGTCTATGGCAAGTAAGGAATTCACCACAGAGGGCACAGAGTTCACCGAGGAAGACAGAAAAGCTTTCCTCTGTGCCCCCTTTTGTGATTCGTCGCTTGACGTGGTATGAAGGAAAGCCGAACAAGGAGGCTTTTCTTATGAGTTCATCCAGGCGGCAGTTTGTTAAGGCGGCAGGACTCGCCGGGCTTGCGGCTCCGCTGCTGGCTCCGCAGGCTAAGGCCGATCCTCGGGTCGGCGCTGGGGACTGCCCGATCACGAACAAACATCCCCTCGATGGCGAGTGGGATTTTCGCTTGGACCCGAATAACAAGGGCGAGGCGCAAGGCTGGCGCCTCCCGACCGCCTCGCGCAATGGCTGGTCAACAGTTACTGTCCCGCACACCTGGCAGATCTCCGAGGACTCGGCCGGCTACCTGGGCACGGCGTGGTACCGGCGCAACTTCGAGGTCCCGGAGTCGTGGTCCGGCAAGCTTATTCGCCTCGAATTTGAAGCGGTGTTCCATAGCGCCGTGGTGTGGGTGAATGGGCAGCCGGTGGGCAGCCATTTACGCAAGGGATACACGTCTTTCACCCTCGACATCACGGCTGCCGTTATCCCGGGCCGGTCCAACCTGGTTACCGTCAAAGTGGATAATGCTTTCGACCAAAACATGCTCCCGCGAGGCAATTCCTATGACTGGACGCCGGACGGCGGGATCATTCGCCCGGTCAGCTTGCTGGTCAGCCCCGAGACGCTTATCGAACGGGTTGATGTCGATGCCCAGCCTGATTTGGCAGCCGGGCGCGCCAGCGTAGCGATTCGCGCGATCCTTCGAAACTCTTCTGTCGACCCACGGCAAGTTGAAATCGGTTACCAGGTTATTGAAGAGGAGACCGGCCGGGTGGCATTGCACGTCGATCGAGCGGCGATCGAAACACTCGGGGCCGGGGCAGGCGAGGAGGTGTCGCTGCCTACGGGCGCCTTGAACAACCCGCGCCTCTGGCATCTCGATCATCCGCACCTGTACCGGCTGGAGGTTACAATTGCGGACCACGGTGCGGCGTTGCATTCCTGCTCGACCACTTTCGGGGTGCGCAAAATCGAGGTCAAAGACGGCGGCTTCTATCTCAACGGCGAGCGCGTCTGGCTGATGGGAGTCGAGCGCATGGCGGGCAGCAACCCGCTCCACGGGATGGCGGAACCAGAATCCTGGCTGGTTCACGACCACGATGACCTGAAGGAGCTTAATTGCGTTTTCACGCGCGTCCATTGGCAGCAAGACGTGCGCGTGCTCGACTACTGCGACCGCCATGGGATTCTGCTCCAAGAGGAAGTGCCCACCTGGGGCAGCGCGACCTTTAGTAACATGGGCGATCAGCCTTCGCCGGAAATCATGCAGAATGGCCTCGAACAGTTGGGCGAAATGATCCGGCGCGACCGCAACCATCCCTGCATTTTCTCCTGGGGGCTGTGCAACGAGATTAACGGGCAAAATCCCGCCGCCTATCAGTTCGCCAAGCAGATGTATGCGGAGGCAAAGAAGCTCGATCCGGATCGCCTGCGGTCCTACGCCTCGAATTCGCTTGAAGAAACGCCGCAGAAAGACGTGGCCGGGCTGATGGATTTCATTGAATGGAATGAGTACTACGAATCCTGGTACAAGGGCGGCGTGCCGGAAGTGAAGCGGAACCTGGAGGAGATCCATCGCGCCTTTCCGGATAAGCCGATTGTGATTTCCGAATACGGCTATTGCGCGTGCACCGCGGACCGGCCGGAAAACGACTTGACTCGCATACGAATCCTCGAGGAGCACGACGATTCCTACCGGCAGTATCCTTTCGTGGGCGGCGCAATCTTCTTCTGTTATAACGATTACCGCACGCACATGGGGGATAAAGGGATCGGCGTATTGAAGCAACGGGTGCACGGCGTAGTGGATTTGTACGGTGCGCGCAAGACTTCGTTCGAGGCGTTGCGAACCCAGGCAAGCCCTGTGCAGTCGCTGCGCCTGGAAAGAACAGGGAACTCGCTGACGGCAACGCTGGAAACGCGCCGCACGCTTCCCTGCTACGCGCTGAATGGCTATGTGCTGCGGTGGGTTGTCTACGACCAGCACGATCGGCCCATGGAACAGCATGAGACTTCTCTGCCTCGACTCGAACCTGGGCAGTCCGCTGCCCGCGCCTGGACCTTTCAGGAACAGAATCCGGCCTACATTCGAGTCGAGGTCATTCGTCCGACAGGTTATTCCGTGATCACCACGATATGGAAGGCATGAGGGACGCATGCAGTGTAGGGGCGACCCTTGTGGTCGCCCAGGGCAGGCACAAGGCCAGCCCCTACGAGTTTGCGCCAACAGGGAGTGTTGAATGAGCGATCATTTCTGGCTGGGCATGGCAGTCATCTTCATCAGTGGGGCGTTGAACGGAAGCTTTGCGCTGCCCATGAAGTTCACGCGTCAATGGAAATGGGAAAACACCTGGCTGGTCTTTGCCGCTTCGGCGTTGCTGGTCATTCCGTGGCTGCTGGCGGCCGGTTTCGTGCCCCACCTGGGAGACGTCTATCACGGAGTTTCCAGCCGCGCGCTTCTGGCCCCGCTGATCTTCGGCTTTCTCTGGGGCATCGCGCAGGTGACCTTCGGCCTGGGAATCAGCGCTGTGGGCATGGCGCTGGCGTTCGCCGTGGTGGCCGGACTGTCGTGCCTGTCGGGCGCGCTCGTGCCCTTGCTGGTGCTCAGCCCCGCGGACCTGCTGCGGCCGCGCGGCATCCTGCTGCTCATCAGCATGCCCATCCTCTTCGGCGGCCTGGTCCTTTATGGAATGGCAGGGCGCCGCCGCGAGAAGGAGCAGACCCCCGCCGGCGCCGCGGCCGGCGCTGCCGCGATGAGTTTCATGACGGGGCTTGCCATCTGCATTTTCACCGGAATCTTCGGGTCGAACATCAACCTCGGTTTCGCTTTCAGCGGCACGATTCTCGAAAAGGCCGTGGCACTGGGCGCTGTCCCAGTGACCGCAACCTACGCTTCGTGGGCGTTGGTGCTGGGCGCGGGCTTCATTCCCAATCTGCTCTATTGCTTCCTGCTGCTGTTTCGCAACGGCACCTGGCCGCTTTTCTTGAAGCCCGGTTCGGCAAGAGAAACAGGCCTGGCCGTCGCCATGGGTTTGCTTTGGCTTTCCGGGATGGTGGGCTACGGCATCGGCGCCACGCTGGTGGGAAAGTACGGCACCTCGCTTGGCTACACGCTGTTTGTCACCTCCATGATCCTCTCCTCGAACTTCCTCGGCATCCTGACGGGAGAATGGCGGGCCACTTCACCGGCAACCCGGCGGGTGCTGACCGCGGCAGTAGTGGTGATCCTTATATCTGTGATTGTGCTGAACCTCGGCGGACTGTACTAGACGAAAGTCGAGAGTCGAGAGTCTAGAGTCGAGAGTCAAGGAGTCGAAGTTTAGGAGCACTCGACTCTAGACTCTTGACTCTAGGCTGTTTCATCTAGGCTCTTAACTCTAGACTCTCGACTCTTGACTACCGATGGTAGTTCGGATAAGACGGCTTGTGGTGAGTCGGAATGGGATTCTTCTCGAGCTCCGAGAGCACCACCTCAACCGCTTTCTCGAGTTGCGGGTCGTGGCCCTGGCGCACTGCCTTGGGATCAAGCTCGACCTCGACGTCGGGCGCCACGCCGTGATTCTCCACTTCCCAGGCGTTATTGGGGGTCCAGAAGCCGCGGCTGGGCGCGGTCACCACGCCTCCATCCATCAGCGACTCGCTTGGACCGAAGAATCCCACCAGCCTGCCCCAAGTGCGCTTGCCTACTAAGATCCCGATATGCGCCTGGCGGAAATGCCACGGCATCGCGTCGCCGATCCTTTGTTTTCATAGACATTCTCGCTTTGTTCCGCCGATTCTCATCGCGCCGGGGCTGGCGCAGACCCCGACGTGTGGGGTCTGTGATGTCCCGAAGGGACAGGTTTGCCGTCCGCTGCGACCCAGGCGGAGTGCGCCTTCGGCGCATCGCAGAGGTCCAAAAGCAACGTCTGCGCCAGCCCAGGACTTTTTTACCTTGTCCTTTGTTTTCATAGACATTCCCGGATCGTTCGTAAGAAATGGCCAAATTCGCACCGCTCCAACCGGCCTTGCCGCCAAGCCTTAGGACGGTAGTGCCCGCCTTTGGGATAGCGGCCAGTCTGACGTACGGCCACAACGGAATTGAGGCGGGATGGCGCCTTCCAAAGCTGAAGTGAGGGAGGGGGGATGGAGTGTCGACGAGCATTGGGTCACAATGTCGCGGGAGGCCTGAACTCCCGCCGTAGAGACGATAATTCTAGCCTATGGATTTCCGTTTGTCAAGAGACAGAATGTCCGCAAACAGAAGGTCCGATGTGGTGGCCGCCGGTCCGGAGAACATGATCCGCGGGGCAAAGCTATGGGTCATAAGACCATCTCGACAGGCCGACGTATAATTGAGGCCAGGCAAACGGACATCTGAGTGGCGCGTCAAACATGACGTGGCAGATTCACGATTTGAGATACACACGTTGGCATCGGAAACAACCCCTCACCCGGCCTGCGGCGGCTGATGAAAACGCCGCCGCCGGCCACCCTCTTCCCAAGGGAGAGGGCGAGTCTGCCTAGGGGGGTGAGGGCGTTTTAGCATGACGGTCGTTACTAAGGAGGTGACGCGATGAATCCCAGGCGGTCAGGCCAATTGAGAGTTGCAATCGTATTACTCTCGTCTGCCCTCGCAGGGGCGGGCGTAGTCGCGTCGGCAGTAGTCGGCTTGCTGAAAAACCATCGAGCGTTTGCACAATCCGTACAAACGGCCGGCGAAGGAGCGCCGTCGTTCGAGGTTGCATCCATTAAGCTGTGCCGCGGGAGGGAGGATTCTCACTTGAGCATCCTGCCCAACCGGCTCACTGTAAGAAACCAGCCAGTCCAATTTCTTCTTAAAATCGCCTACGGGCGCGACTTTGGCGAATTCGGCTTCAGGATGCTTAGCGAGAAGGAGATCGCAGGCGGACCGGACTGGGTGCATGGCAGCATATCCGGATATGACGGATACGACGTGGACGCCAAGGTGGAGGACTCCGTCGCCGCAAAATTCGCCAAGCTTCGTTGTGGCTCGTTTTTCAATGGGACTTGCGAGTATCGGGGGCAGATGCTCTTGATGCTTCAGTCCCTGCTCGCGGAGCGATTCAAGCTGAAGGTCAGGCGTGACGTAAAACAGCTTCCCGTCTATGCCCTGGTTGTTGCCAAGGGCGGTCCCAAGTTCCTGCACACGAAGTTCGAGACTTCCGACGACCCGGCACATCGGGCAGACCCGACCCTGCCCGCCCCGGCACCGCCGCCGTGCCCCACAGACCTGATGTGCTGGCATTACTATGTGTCAATGAGTCTTGTGGCGGATTTACTTTCTGGAGGGTCGCAGATCGGCCGTCCGGTGCTCGACCGAACGGGGCTCAAGGGAGGCTACTACCTCGATCTCCAATTCGCATTGCAGCCATCCCTAAGCGCCACTGCCTCAACCGACAACGCCCCACCGCCCGGACCCGTGGGGCCCTCCATTTTTACCGCGCTCGACCGACAGCTTGGTTTGAAATTGAAACCCACGAAGGGGCCAGTGGAGTCCGTCGTCATCGAGCATATCGAGCGGCCGACGGAGAATTAGGGACGTGCAAACGGAGCCTGCAATAAGGCATCTGAACAGAAAGTTGATAGTGTACGGTTATTTTCGATTTCAGGAAGTGACCCCTCACCCGGCCTGCGACGGCTGATGAAAACGCTGCCGCAGGCCACCCTCTCCCCAGGGGAGAGGGCCGTAATCCTACTTTGTGGAGAAGTCATGAACCTCGGCCGACCATCCAAGTTCAGATCAGCGGCAACACCTCGACCGGTGTTTATCAGCATCGCTACCATTGCCGGACCGCTGTTGTTCGTTCTCTCGTGCGTCCAGCCAGTACGAGCGCAAGCCACGCAAACCGGCGATGCGGTGCCGATGTCCACCCTGCCCACCTCGGCTTCCTTCGAGGTTGCCTCGATCAAGCCGAATCACTCGGGCGAGAGGCGCTTTTTTGTGTCGTGGCAGCCTGGCCGGTTCAACGCGACCGGCATGACGCTAAAGTTTCTTATTACGATGGCGTATGACGTAAAGGACTTTCAGGTTTCGGGAGGACCCGGCTGGGTCAATTCCGAAAGATACGATATTGACGCGAAGGAACCGGACTCGATCGCCCAGGAACTGGATAAGCTTCCCCGCGAGCAGTGGCAGCCGTTGGCTGATTCGATGCTCCAGTCACTGCTCGCCGAACGGTTCCAGTTGAAACTGACACGCGGGACAAAGGACATGCCCGCTTACGCTCTGGTGGTTGCAAAGAATGGCCCGAAACTTCAGGAGGCCAAGCCCGTCGATACGCCACCCGACGCGCCGAGCGGGCCGGGCGGCCGCCCTCACGGACCTATGATACGCATGGGAAGGGGCGAAGTTTCGGGTCAAGGGATTGCTCTTTCGTTTTTGGCGAGCGTGTTGTCGCAGCAACTGGGCCGCACGGTGCTGGATCAGACCGGGCTGAAGGGCAACTATGATTTAACGCTCAAGTGGACGCCCGAACAAGGCGAGGGCATGATGCTTGGCGGGCCTGGCGGCGGTCCCCCGCCTGACGGCGCGCCCCCGGGCGAGGCGTCGGGGCCTTCGATCTTCACGGCGCTTCAGGAACAGCTTGGGTTGAAACTGGAACCGACCAAAGCACCTGCCGAAGTTCTCACGATCGACCACGTCGAGCGTCCTTCGGAGAATTAGATTGCTGTCACCACCCAGGCACTTGAGCAAAAGGAGGTTCCAATGAAGACGCGAATTAGTATTGGACTTATATTCGCTGTCGGCCTGCTCCTCGCGGCCAGTGCGATCTTTGGGCAGACGGCCCCCAGCAAGCCTGCTTTCGAGGTGGCTACAGTGAAGCCCTCACCTCCCGTCGATATGGCGAAGTTGGCAGAGCAGATTAGAGCCGGAAAGATGCCGAGATTCGGCCCGCATGTCAATGCGTCGCAAGCGGAGTATATCTACATGTCGCTGAAAGAGCTCATCGCCACCGCGTACACGGTGAAGGTGTATCAGATCACTGGCCCGGCATGGCTCGCTACAGACCGCTTCGACATTGTGGCTAAGCTGCCGGACGGCGCGTCCAAAGATGACGCTGCCAAAATGTTGCAGGCGCTGCTCGAGGAACGGTTCAAGCTGGCAGCGCATCGTGACACTCAGGAGCACCCGGTGCTCGCGCTGGTAGTAAGCAAGGACGGGCCGAAGCTGAAGGAATCGCCCGCAACCGCCGAACCGATCGACGAGAACGTTCCGTTAAAACCCGGCGAGACGCAGATGGACGCTCCCAGCGGGCCGATCCGCATGACGAGAAACGCCGACGGCTCTACTACAATGAATATGGGAGCCAAGGGCATGATGACGATGAAAGTTGACGCGCAGGCCGGGACGATGCACCTGGAATCTAGTATGGTGACCATGTCAGGTTTTGCAGATATGCTGACCAAGCTCACACAGATGGGCGGGGGAGGCGGCCGCCAAGTCGTGGACATGACTGACCTCAAGGGCAACTATCAGGTGGCCCTGGATCTTTCACTCGCGGATCTGATGGCGATGGCACAGGCGGCGGCGCGAGAGGCAGGCATAAGCTTGCCTATGCCCCCAGCGGGCGGCGGGGGTGAGAACAAGTCGCCGGCCTCGGCGGCGGCCGAACCCAGTGGAGGCTCCTCGATTTTCGCCTCGGTGCAAAAACTCGGCCTCAAGCTGGAAAAGCGCAAGGCTCCGGTGGAGCAGCTCGTCATCGACCACGTGGAGAAGACTCCCACGGAGGACTAACGCCGGAATGCATCGAATCATCCAACTGGCGATCGGCCTTGCGATGCTCGCGCGCTGCGGCGTGGCAGCGGCGTCGGAGTATCGCGGGCAGGTCACTTTCGGCGGGTTGCCGGTTCCGGGTGCGACGGTAAAGGCGACGCAGGGGAGCAACCAATTCGCCACAACTACAGAGGAGCAGGGCCTCTACTCCTTTCCAGACTTGGCGGATGGAAAATGGACGATTGAGGTTGAGATGACAGGTTTCTCGACCCTCAAGCAGGATGTAGTGATCGGCCCGAATGCGCTGCCGGGGAAATGGGAATTGAAGCTGCTGCCCCTTGATCAGATCAAGGCTGAAATAAGGTCAGGGGCGGAAGTGACGCCCGCCGCCACTCCGGTCGAAGGGGCACGCCATGGCGTGCCCGGACAACCCAACGGCGGAAGTGGCGAAGGGAAGGCGCGCGCGAACGAGGAAGGTAAGGAGCGCGAGAGCGAGGCAGGGAACAAGGGAGAAAGCAACGCCGGAAATATCAACGAAAATAGTGAAAACGGCCAATCCCCCGGCGACGAACTCAATCAGCGCGCTGAGGACGGCTTGCTGATCAATGGCAGCGTGCTGAACGGCGCCGCTACGCGATTCGCGCAAGCGTTTGCTTTCGGCAATTATCGCAACTGCGGTGGCGGGCTCTACAACGGCGGGCTGGGCCTTATTTTCGATAACTCCGCACTTGATGCGCGGCCATTCTCCTTGAGCGGCCAGAACACGCCCAAGCCGGCCTACAATCGCATTACGGGCGTGGCAACGTTGGGCGGCCCGCTCAGGATTCCGCATCTCATCGAACGGCACGCGCCAAACTTTTTTGTGGCCTATGAGTGGACGCGATACGTTGATGACACCACGCAATCGGCGCTGGTGCCGGATGCTGCGGAGCGCGGCGGGGATTTCTCCCAAGTGCTGAGCGCTCTGGGTCAGCCGGTCCAAATCTTCAATCCGGCCACGGGACTGCCATTCTCCGGCAGTAAGATTCCGCCCACCGAAATCAGCCCTCAGGCGAAAGGCTTGCTCAATTATTATCCGCTGCCCAGCTTTAGCGGAGAGCGGCAGTACAACTACCAGGTCCCCATCAACACAGACACGCACCAAGACGCGCTCCAATCGCGTTTCGACGAGTACATTAATCCCAAGAACCAACTCTACGGCGGTTTTGCTTTCCAGAGCGCGCGCACGGCCACTCCGAATCTATTCGGCTTTCTCGATACCAGTGACGTGCTGGGAATCACCAGCCGCATCAACTGGTCGCATCACCTCGGGACGCGGCTGTTTCTGAATCTTGGCTACCAGTTCAGCCGCCTCTCGACGCAGACCAACCCCTACTGGGCGGGCCGCGAAAACGTTTCCGGCGATGCCGGGATCTCGGGGAACAACCAAGACAAAGTGAACTGGGGGCCGCCGAGCCTTGTCTTTTCGAGCGGCCTGGCGGGGCTTTCCGACGCGCAAAGCTCCTTCGATCGCAACCAGACGGATGCCTGGTCTTATTCCCTGCTCTGGAGCCGCGACCGTCACAACATCACCATCGGCGGCGACTTCCGGAGGCAACAGTTCAATGACCTGGGACAGCAGAACCCGCGCGGCATGTTCACCTTCACGGGCGCGGCCACGCAGGGAAGCGCGAGTGGCGCGGCGATTGGCGGCGATGATTTTGCGGACTTCCTGCTGGGGATTCCGGACACGAGTTCGCTCGCGTTCGGCAACGCGGATAAGTACTTCCGGGAATCCGTTTACGACGCTTACTTCACGGATGATTGGAGAATAAGCCCGGAATTCACTTTGAATGCGGGGATGCGCAGGGAATACGGCGCGCCGATTACGGAGTTGTATGGACGCCTGGTGAACCTGGACATCACGCCGGGATTTGCGGCCGTGGCGCCGGTGGTGGCAATCGACCCGCTGGGGCCGCTGACCGGCCAGAAGTATCCGAGTTCGCTGATCCAGCCGGACAGAACCGGGTTCGAGCCGCGCATCGGGGTCGCGTGGCGCCCCATTGCCGGCTCGTCGCTGGTGGTTCGGGCCGGATATGGCGTTTATTACGACACCTCGGTCTATCAAACTCTCGCGCAGCAAATGGCACAGCAGGCGCCGCTTTCGAAGAGTTTAAGCGTGCAAAACAGCCCGGCGTGCCCGCTGACACTGGCGAATGGATTCATTGCGTGTTCGGCAATTACTCCTGACACGTTTGCCGTCGATCCGCATTTCCGCGTGGGTTACGCGCAAAACTGGGAATTATCCCTGCAACGGGACCTTCCTGGTTCGTTGCAACTCAACGCCACATATTTAGGGGTCAAGGGAACGCGCGGAGTGCAGGAGTTTCTCCCCAACACCGTTCCACCCGGGGCTGCGAATCCGTGCCCGAGCTGTCCTACGGGGTTCGCTTACCTCACTTCGAACGGCAACTCATCTCGCGAGGCTGGGCAGATTCAATTGCGGCGGAGATTGCACAGCGGGCTCACCTCGACAGTCCGATACACTTACTCGAAGTCTATCGATGATGATTCCGTTTTGGGGGGCCAGGGAGCAGTCATGCCGACGCAGATCTTCGGCGTCCCCTCTGGCGGACCAGGAAACAGTGGAACTCAAGTTACCTTGACGACGAGTACGGGCGCCTCCAGCCCTGCCTTCGCCCAGAACTGGCTTGACCTCGAGGCGGAGCGCGGCCTTTCCACGTTCGATCAAAGGCATCTGCTGAACGTGCAGTTTCAATACACCACCGGCATGGGGTTGGGTGGTGAAACGCTCCTGCGCGGCTGGAAAGGAACGCTCTTCAAGGAGTGGACTTTCCTTAGCCAGATAACCGTGGGCAGCGGTTTGCCGGAGACCCCCATCTATCTTGCCGCCGTGCCGGGAACGGGTGTGACCGGGAGCATCCGGCCGGATGCCACGGGCGCGCCTGTTTACGTTGCGCCGCAGGGCTTGTTTCTGAACCCCGCGGCGTACACACCACCCGCGACCGGCCAATGGGGAAACGCGGGAAAGGATTCAATTATCGGCCCTTCTCAATTCACGTTTAACGCTTCTATCGGGCGAACCTTCCGCCTGCACGGCCGCTTCAACCTGGACTTTCGAATCGACTCGACGAACTTCCTCAATCACGTTACTTTTGCAAGTTGGGACACGAGCATTACCAGCACGCAATTCGGATTGCCGGCTGCGGCCAACGCCATGCGCAGTATGCAGGCCACGATGCGCGTGAGGTTTTGAAGGCAGTGACGAGTGATGAGGGCAGGAGTCAGGATTCAGGAGTCAGAAGTCAGGAGAAAGACGGCAGAAAGCAGAAAGCAGAAGGCAGAAGGCAGAAGGCAGAAGGCAGAAGGCAGAAGGCAGAAACAGATCTCGAACGGCAGTGGCTGGTGATGAGTGACGGGTGAGAGGTTGTTTCACAGCCAGATGGAATTGAAAGGACGAGGCAGAATTCGAGCGGCAATCGAGTTGCGATTTGGCAAATCCCAAATTGCAAACCGTTTGAATTTTGCCGTTTGCCATTTGCCATTTGAATTCGTTCTTACGTCTAAGAATAGAAGGAACCCCTCACCCGTCCCGCCACGGCTGATGAAAACGCCGTCGCAGGACACCCTCTCCCCAAGGGAGAGGGCTACGATTTTCTCGGGGGACGCCTCACCCGTCCCGCCACGGCTGATGAAAACGCCGTCGCAGGACACCCTCTCCCCAAGGGAGAGGGTTATGTATCTACCTCTGTTCATCTCCCTCTTGGTGGGGTTACCAGCCGCAGCGCAGCAGATCGGGCAGAACGCGCCCGCCAACGCCAAGGAGACGGCCACCCTACGCGTCAGCACGCAGTTGGTGGTGGAGGCGGTGGTGGTGAAGGACAAAGCAGGGAATCCCATTCGAGGGTTGACCGCCAAGGACTTCACGATTACCGAGAATGGGACGCCCCAGACCATCAGTTTCTGCGAACACCAGGAACTTGGCGAGGCCGCCAACGCGCCCTCTGCGGCTCGCGCCCAGCCCGAGAACATCACCATCTACGATAAGTTGAGCCGGACGCGCATTGCCCCCGAAACGCCCGGCAAGATTCGATACCAGGACCGCCGGCTGCTGGCACTCTACTTTGATATGACGACGATGCCGCCGGCGGACCAAATACGCGCCCTCGAAGCGGCAAAGCGATTCATTAAAACGCAGATGGCGCCGGCGGACTTGGTTGCCATCCTCAGATTCGCGGGCGGCGCTGTGGATGTTCTCCAGGATTTCACCGACGACCGCAACCGGCTGTTGAGCATCCTCGAAACCATGATCGTGGGAGAGGGGCAGGGCTATGGACTATCGAGTGACGACGCCGGCACGGCCGACACCGGGGCGGCGTTCGGCCAGGATGACAGCGAGTTCAACGTCTTTAATACGGACCGCCAGTTGTCCGCGCTCCAGACAGCATCGAAGTTGCTGGGCCAGATTAGCGAAAAGAAATCACTGGTCTACTTTGCCAGCGGCCTCAGGCTGAGTGGCCTGGACAACCAGGCGCAACTCCACGCCACCATCGACACGGCCATCCGCGCCGGCGTGACGTTCTGGCCCATCGACGCGCGCGGTCTGGTGGCCGAGGCCCCACTCGGGGACGCCACGCAGGGGTCGCAGGGCAACATTGGGATGTACTCGGGAGCCGCGGCCCTGGCGCTGACTACTAACTTCCAGCAGTCGCAGGATACGCTCTATGCGCTGGCCGGCGATACGGGGGGCAAGGCACTACTCGATTATAACGACCTTGCGAAGGGGATCGTGCAGGCGGAGCGGGCCACCGCGAGCTACTACATTCTGGGTTACTACACCACGAACGCGGCCCAGGACGGCAAGTTCCGCCGCGTTAAGATTTCGCTCGACTCGGACTTGTCCGCCAGCTTGGATTATCGCCAGGGCTACTATGCCGACAAGCAGTTCAGCAAATTCACCCCTGCCGACAAGGAACGGCAACTCGAAGACGCGTTGATGCTCGAGGACCCGATCACCGAACTCACCATCGCCATGGAGATCGATTATTTCCAATTGAATCGCGCCGAGTACTTCGTGCCTATCGTGGTGAAGATTCCGGGCAGGGAATTGGCCCTGGCCAAACGCCGCGGCGCCGAGCACACACTTCTGGATTTCATCGGCGAGATCAAGGACCAGTACGGCTCAACCATCACCAACCTGCGCGACAAGATGAATATCAAGCTGAGCGACGCCACCGCGGCTCAGTTGGCCAAACGGCCCATCGAGTACGACGCCGGATTCACGATCCTGCCCGGGAAATACACCATCAAGTTCCTGGCGCGCGACGACGAAACCGGGAGGATCGGCACGTACCAGACGAACTTCGTCATTCCTAACTTGAATAAGGAAGAGAAGCGGATTCCCATCAGTTCCGTGGTGCTGAGCAGCCAGCGCGTCGATCTGCGGGATGCGATCTACAACGCGCTCAAGAAAAAGGACCAGGAGGAGACGGCCAACCCCTTGGTGCAGGACCGGCAGAAGCTTATCCCCAGCGTGACGCGAGTTTTCAGTCAAAGCCGGAGTCTCTACGTTTACCTTCAGGCCTACGAGCAGGGCCTGCCCGGCTTCCAGCCCTTGATCGCCTTTGTGAGTTTTTACCAGGCGGAGAAGAAGGCGTTCGAAACGCCGCCCATTGAAGTGACCGTCGGCATGACTAATCGCGTGAAAACCATGCCGCTCAGCTTTAGTATCCCGCTCCGTGAGCTTTCCCCCGGCAAGTATGTGTGCCAGGTAACCGTGCTGGACCCTGCCGGCCCGAAGACCGCGTTTTGGCGCGCGCCGGTGATGCTGGTGCCGTAGAGCAGTTGACAGTCGACAGTCGAGAGTAACTTAACCGGTGTAGTATGATTTGCGTCTGATTAATAGTTGTCATCCTGAGCGCAGCGGAGGATCTCGGCAGTTGTTCTTCAGCTTAATGAGGACAACTTCAGGGATCCTTCGCTGCGCTCTTGATGACAGGGACCGCGAAGCTGCGCTGGGAGGTTTCGCATGAGAGTCGGCAGGCGATGTTCTACAACTGTTATCCTGACGGCGGCCGTGCTGATGACGACGTGCGCGACCGGGCGGCGAGCCGCAGCGAGAGGATTGCAGGCTTCAACTTCTTCGCGCACTCCGGCATCTCAGCCCGCCGCTGCACCCGCAGCGAATCCGGCCGATGTCAGCTCCATCGACGCCATTCTGCATGCCGCCTACGACACCATCTCCGGACCCGCCGGCCGGCAGCGAGACTGGGACCGCTTTCGCTCCCTGTTTGTCTCCGGCGCCCGCCTTGCCGCTGTGGTTCCAAACCACCAGGAAGGACTCCGTATCGTGGTGCTCAGTCCAGAGGATTACATCCAGCACGATGACCCGTACTTCCAGAACCACGGTTTCTTTGAGCGGGAAGTGGCGCGACGTACCGAACGGTTCGCAGATATTGCCCAGGTGTTCAGCACTTACGAATCGCGCCACGCCGCCGCCGACGCGAAGCCCTTCGAGCGCGGGATCAACAGCTTCCAGTTGATGAATGACGGCCGGCGCTGGTGGATTGTCACCATCTTCTGGCAGGGCGAGACTCCCGGAAATCCGATTCCACGGGAATTCCTCCAAGGGTTGAACTGAGCCACCGGTCGAGAGTTGCGCCCGCAGGGGCGAGAGGTGAGCAGCTGGGTGTTGCCCCCGCCTACTCAGTTTGCTCCCCAGGGGCACCGCGCACAAAATTGGACAGGCGCGTTCAAAAGGTGTACATTCCATTTTTCCCGCAAGGCGCATTTCACTTTCGACGATAAAGGTAAACTATGAGGCGAACACTCTTAGCCCTGACCATGGTGTTTCTTCCTGTGCTGATTTTGGCCCAGGAACCTAGTGCTCCCCCGGTGACCAAACAGACACCGAAATCCTCCGCGCAGACGGCTGCTACCCCAACCCAGACTCCGTCCGAACGACCTCAGCGCGAGGAACGCGAGGCCAAGCCCTCCACTCCACCTTCGCAGCCTGAAACGACCCAGCCTGGTGGTCCCGGAGAAGGGATTCGGCCCATGCATTTCGATATGGCCGAAGTTCCTCCCGTGGTAACGCACCACGAAATTCGCGTGGAGGGGAAGGCGTTGAAATACACGGCCACAGTGGGCCGTCTGCCCATCAAGGACGCCGAGGACAAAATCGAGGCGGAGATGTTCTTCGAAGCGTACACCCTGGATGGCGCGGACCCTGCCACGCGTCCCGTGACTTTTGCGTACAACGGTGGGCCCGGCTCCGCCTCCGTCTGGTTGCACATGGGAGCGCTGGGGCCGCGCAAGGTGGTCCTGGAGCCTGAGGGATGGCTGCCGCAGTCGCCTTACCGTCTCGAGGACAATCCCAACACGCCGCTGGACAAGACCGACCTGGTGCTCGTGGACGCCATTGGCACCGGTTACAGCCGGCCGGCGGACCAGAATGCGGCACGCAAGTTCTGGAACATGAGCGGCGATATCGCCGCCTTTGGTGAGTTTATCCGCATCTATATTTCGCGCTACGAGCGCTGGTTGTCGCCGCTCTATCTTTTCGGCGAGAGCTACGGCACCACTCGATCCGCGGGGTTGGCCGGCTACCTCAACGAGCGGGGCATCAACTTTAACGGTATCGTGCTGCTCTCCACGGTCTTGAACTTTGAGACTCTGGAATCTTCCTTCACCAATGATGTGCCCTACCCCATGCTTCTCCCGTCGTTCACCTCCATCGCCTGGTATCACAAGAAGCTGCCGCCGGACCTGATGGCCGACCCCAACCGCGCACGGCAGGAATCGATGCAATTTGCGCTTGGAGAATACACTCAAGCCTTGGCTTCCGGCGATACACTGACGCCAGAGCAGCGGCAGAGCGTCATCGACAAACTGAATCGGTATACCGGCATCTCGAAGGAAGTCATCGAGTGGTCGAATCTACGCCTGGATGTTGGCACCTTCACTCACTTCCTGCTCGCCGATCAAAGGCTTCGCGTGGGCCGCCTGGACGGGCGCTTCAAAGGACCCGACCCGGACGGCTTCATGAACACCCGCTTCTTTGATCCCTCCAGCGCGGAAACCGGACCGCCGTTCACGAGCGTCTTCAACGACTATGTGCGCCGTGAGCTGAATTACAAAGTAGACATGCCCTACTACGTCTCAGGGCAGCAGTCGGGATTCTTCCAGTGGAGCTTTAGCGCCCCGCAGGGCGGCCGCGGGGGCGGAAATCCGTTTGAGATGGAGACTTCCACCCCGCTGCGGGAAGCCATCGTGAAGGACCGTTATCTGAAGATCCTCAATATGGAAGCTTTCTACGACCTCGCCACTCCCTATCTCGCGGCATGGTATACCTTTGACCACCTCGACCTGTCGCCGGAGTTCCGCAAGAACATCTCGCACGCCCAGTACGAATCGGGGCATATGGTATATCTGGACTCGAAGGCTCACGCCAAGATGAAGCAGGATTTCGCCAACTTCATCGACGCCACAACCAAGAGATAGGCGGTCTTCATCACGGCGCCGCTTTTCGCGATCAGCACGAGCGGTTGCAATCGGTGTATAGTTACTACCGTGTAGATTTTACAGAAGTGTGTCAAAAGTACACGGCCTAAGTCCTCCGCGGTTGCACTCCTCGGTCCCCGGGGTTACCAAAGTATTTATTTTCACTCTGTTAAACCCTACGTAGAATTCTGCCTTTTGGCAAAACATTTGCATACTTTTACTCGGATTTTATTTATTCTTTGGTAAAAGGAAAATCTCAAAAGTCGAAATGCTATGTTGATCGGCAGGACAGCGACGCGCGACTGGACGACCCTCCGGTTGCCAAATCTTTGGGGAGGAACGACCTATGTTAAGAAAACGGCAAGAAGCTAACGGCCGCGCGCGGCGTTTCGCAATTCACATCCCGGTTCGTTACCGCCTGCCCCGCAGCCCGGAATGGTTTGAGGCTTACACCGAAAATGTCAGCCGCTCCGGAGTTTTGTTTCGAACCGACCGTACCTTCGAGCCAACAACGGCTCTCGACCTCAGGCTCGAACTCCCCCCGGTCGAAAATGGGGAAAGGGTGCGAGGCGAGGTCGTCTGCAAGGGCGAGGTGGTCCGCATGGACCAGTCCGACGACCGAGATGGTATTCCATCCGGCGTGGCCGTCGCGTTCCACCGTTACTGGATGACGCAGATCAGGGAGCCAAACTAACAGCCGGTATCCGAGGTGGGCGGAGTTGGCGTCGCGCCCGCCCGAGTTCAGGAAGGGCGAAACACCAAGCGCGCGCCTTCCTCCGCACCCCTCCAGAGACCTTCGATCTCCCGCAGGTCAGCGGTTCTTGTTTTCACCTGAAAAGCCTCTCGGGCAGCTTCGGCGAGAAAATCCCCCAACGAGTGGAGGATTCTCTCCAGCGATGCGCTGCCGAGTCCGCTGCCCATCAGTTCGAGTCCGGAACTGCGCAGCGCGGCAGCGGGCAGTGAGATTGTGGCGCCGGCACTCGACCCGACTTCCACATAGCGAACGCGCGACGCTGTCTGCTGCAGCCCCTTCTGCAAAATAGCCTCCAGCACCCTTTCCGCCGGACTTCCCCATAGGTAGTCCAGCACGACGTCGAACTTGTCCTTCGCCCACTCTTGGCGCAGGGCGGAGACAAGGGCCTGCGGCTCCACATTCAGCGAGATGACCGCGTCGGCGCCCAAGCGCTCGAGTTCCTTCAGGGACGCGGGGTTGCGACCGGCGGCAACCACTCGCTTGGCCCCCAGACGCTTCGCAACCTGTACCGCAAGCCGACCGGCTACCCCCGTGGCGCCCAGGATTAGAACGTTTTCCCCAGCGGCCAACTGCGCACGCAACTTGAACGCGGCCCAGGACGACATGCCGGGATTCATAATTGCCGCAACGGTGACATCATCGAGCGTCTCGGGGACCGGCAGGCACATCGCGGGTCTTGCGACGGAGCGCTCGGCAAAGCTTCCGTAGGGACTACGCGAGGCACCAAAGTAGACGCGCCGGCCATCGTTCAAGCGTCCCACGCCGTCGATGCCGGGAATCAACGGCAGTTCGCCGGTCGAGCTGTAGTGCGCCCCGCTCACCAGCGCCTTGACGATCGGATGAAGTCCTGCCGCGCTCACGGAGACGATCACTTCTTCACTGGCGGCAACCGGCTCAGAAAATGATTCGTACCGAGGCGGAGCATCGAAAGCATGCACAACTGCAGCGTTCATTTGAAGCCCTCCTGAGAATTCACAACCCTTCCATGAGTATACACCCAGCCCCTCTCGGCACGGGGCGGAATGCGCCAAGGCGCAGGGTCTAAGATGCGTCGTGCTATACTCAGAATCGGTCGAAGGCCACAACGTCGAGGAGGCATCAGCGGACTCTGTAGGTCCCACCTTTGTGAACTTGCTTTCCAAGACGCAAGTAGACCAACTCGGCGGCCGCCTCCGAAAGGGAAGCGTCGCGGAGGGTGATCTTCAGCAGCTTGATGCGTATCGTCGATCGTTCGCAGGGGCGTATGACGAAGTAGTTGCCATCATCCGGGACACAACGCAGTTAGAACCAACGGGACGACCGGCGAAGTCTACGACCTCGATAATAGAAAAGCTTCGCCGGGAGACAATCCGGCTGAGCCAGATGCAGGATATCGCTGGCTGCCGTGTGGTCGTGGACAATATCTTGGTGCAAGATCAAGTCGTGGAGCGGTTGAGGGGTGCGCTGCCCAAAGCAATTGTGGTTGACCGGCGCAAGCAACCTAGTTTTGGCTACCGGGCCGTACACGTAATAGCCTCGGTCCGAAACAAGTTGGTCGAGATTCAAGTTCGGACTGAGTTGCAGCATGTTTGGGCTCAGATGTCGGAGCAACTAGGAGATCTGGTCGGTCCGGCTGTTAAGTACGGAGGGGGCGATGCCGACGCTCAACAAATCTTGGCTCGTATTTCCCGGGCGACTGCCTCATTCGAGGAAAAGGGGTCACTCACTTCGGTACCGGAACTTGTCGGTGGAATAGGTCAGTTTCTGAAGTACGCGATCGAAAAGTTGATCGCAAGCGCAAAGCCCGAAGGAGGCAGCTGAGATGTTCTTCTTAATTGAATACGACCGTCCCCGAGGAACAATCGTCGAGTTGCGTGAATTCGACCCTGCTTCGAGGCAGCTCGCCGAGGACGCGCGGCTCCAGCTTGAATTGGATCTGAACCGTCGAGGTGTCGACCACGAAATTGTGATTCTGGATGCACCCAACAAAGAGGCGCTGCTACGAACTCATAGCCGCTACTTCGAAAGCGTTGCTGAGATGGTGCACGGCTCACCGCAGGTCCAAGCATTGATTGCTGAGACTAACAAATTGCCACTCGAACACGAAGGATGATCGAGCGTGCGCAGGTCGCCGCGTTTGCCCGTCAATCCAGCGCGAAACGAACTCCCCAATCCAATCATCGCACGGTCGGCACACCCTCAACGCGAACGGTCAAAATCTGAAAAGGCTTGATCAAGAAGGAAAGGCCGTGGGTGCCGTTGGATAGCTGCTGCTGGTTTTCCTCCATGGCATTACAAATCCAGGCGGCCTGGATTTGAAGAATCGGAATCTGAAGATCTACCTGGCCCGTTTGTCCAGCCACCTCGAGGAACCGGAGAATCGTGCCGCGCCCGTCCTCCGCGTTTTTCCAATTCACCAGAACAACATTGGGCTGGTTCACCTGGAGAAAGCTTGCCCGGGCTTTGTCCAGCGGCCTCGGCGGACTGACTTCCTTATCGTTCTCGATGATCTCGTTCGTCTCGAGGGGCGTCATCTCCTCCCAGCCTAAACGGCTGAGGCGGCCGGGATCGAGGTTGCTGCCGCTCGTCAGGACATAGCGGAAAGTGAAATCGCCTCCCTGCGCCGCGGCGTAGTTGGTGTGCCAATAGTTGTTCATCACGTAGGAGAAAACCGTGCCCCGGTGTTCATCCAACTCCATGGGCCACTTTCCGCGGACGATGTCGCCCAGCGCGAAGAGTTCAGCATCGGCGGGGACGAGAGCCGACGTGACGCCGCCTTGCTGGAGAGCGATCCAGTGCTGCGCGGAAAACCATTCTTTGGCCGCGCCGGGCAAAAGATCCCGGGTGGGATCGACAAAGCCGTCCTGCAGGTCGTAGCGGATCTGGGGATCGTCGGCAGCGAAGGGAAACGCGAAGTAGACGCCTTCCTTGGTGTAAACCTTTTGTTTCCGGACGTAATTAATGAATTCAATCTTCTTCTGGGCGTCGAACAGAATGACCTCGGTTTGCACTTTAGGTGTGTTGAGGCTCGAGCTTTCCAGTTTCGCCTCAACGCCCAGCGGAGTGCGTTCGACCGAAACTAGGCTCCCGTCATGGGCTCCGTTGATGATGAGTTCGGGAGCCGGCAGCTTGGCGTCGCCGAAGATCAGGCGGTTGTAAGGCGGCTTGTCGCCGCCGCTGACGTACAAATACTGGTCGAAGCGATAAGGGCTGGCCGCGTTGACAAGTTCCTTGCCCAGTTCTTTATCGAAGATGCTCCGCACGGCGCCGCTGGCCGGGTCAAGATCGACGCGGTAGTAGCTGTTTTCCAGCCTTGAATCTGTTTGCACCTTCGCGGCCGGGGCGGGCGCTGAGGCTTCCTGCCGGATGGTGTAGGCGCGGTAGCCCATGGCCGGCACGTCTTGCGCCGCAAAGCGCACACGCTCGAAGCTGGGTTCGCCGGGCCCTGTGGGGTAAGCGGGCAGATCGGAAATCACTTGGTAAGGGACCGCTTTTCCGGTTTCCAAGTCGACAAGCTCGGAGCCCTTGCGCAAGTCAGTTTCCACCAACCCGCTGCGTGGCCAGTTGAGAGTGTTGAAGACCACCAGCGTCCCTTTCGGATCGCTGATGTTATCGGAGATGGCGGCCATGCCGCGATCCAAAACGTATTCCAAATCCTCCTCTGCCTGGGTGGCAAAAGTATCCTTGACGCTTTGCTGGCGAACCGTCTCCTCGCTCAGCGGGCTGGAAATGCTTTGC
>Ga0326728_10002341_pt1 | contig 63598 bp, 50 predicted proteins | sample MB3enrmetagenome_FD_207602 | JGI IMG/M metagenome (GOLD analysis project Ga0326728, IMG submission 207602) | Lab enriched peat soil microbial communities from McLean, Ithaca, NY, United States - MB31MN | ecosystem: Environmental > Terrestrial > Soil > Wetlands > Peat | place: USA: New York...
TTCGAGACGTATTTTAAAACCGCCCGCTTGGTTTCATGGGAAAACGACACCGTTGTTTTGGAAGCGTCCGATCCTTTCCGACGCGATTGGATGACCCAACACCATGGGCGCATCACGGAAGTGCTTCGGGAAGCGTTTTCAAATCCAGCTTTGGTGGTCCAATTCCGCGCACCGGAAAAGGAAGATCTCAAATCCAGGATGGTGGTTTCCGAGAAAGTCATCCAGTCCGCTCCTGTGGAAGAACGGATCACACCCCTGAATCCCAATTTCACCTTTACGAATTTTATCGTCGGACCCAACAACCGCTTCGCCCAAGCGGCCTGCCGGGCGGTCGCCGAAAATCCAAGTAAATCCTATAATCCCTTGGTGCTGTACGGCGGTGTTGGCCTGGGAAAAACCCACTTGCTACACGCGATCGGCAACTTGGCCATGGGGGGCCATCCCGGACTGAAGGCTCTTTACATCACCTCCGAAAACTTCATGAACGAAATGATTTCCGTTCTGCGAAGCGGCGGGGATATGCGATTGTTCCGGGATAAATTCAGGAACACCGATATACTGCTCATCGACGACATCCAATTTCTTGCCGGAAAAGAAAGCACCCAAGAAGAATTTTTCCACACCTTTAATGACCTGCACTCCCACGGCAAACAGATCGTCGCCACCAGCGACATTCCTCCCCGTGAAATCAACCTCGACGAAAGGCTTCGCAACCGCTTCGAATGGGGCCTTGTCGCCGACATCAGCCGACCGGACTACGAAACACGCCTCGCCATCCTGCGAAAAAAGGCGCAAACTGAAAAGAAAGCCGTCCCCGACGATGTCCTTGAGTTCATGGCCCGGACCTTCACCCACAACGTCAGGGAACTCGAAGGTTCCCTTGTGAAGATCATGGCTTTAAGCTCCATCCTGGACAAAGAGATCAATCTGGAACTCGCCAAAGAGGCGCTCCACGATCTCCTGAAGACGCAGGCCAATCCCGTCAGCATTGAACTCATCCAGGAAGCCGTCACTGCCCGTTTCAATTTAAAGCTCACGGACATGAAGGCCCGGAAAAGGACCGACGCTGTCGCCTATCCCCGCCAGATCGCGATGTATCTGAGTCGGGAACTCACCCCCGCCAGCCTCCCTGAAATCGGTGGAGCTTTCGGCGGAAGGGACCACACAACCGTGATCCACGCGATCAATAAAATAGAACAAAAGATAAAAGTAGACCAAGAATTGGCGGCGACCATCGAAAGCCTGATCCAACAGGTCAAAGGATCCGCCTGACCGATCGACCTGTCGAAAAGACGTTCATAACCCGCTGACGCAACTGTCAAAACCGGGTATAAACAACGCCTCCCGACCTACGCTGTTGAAAGAAGGCTCTCCATCAACGGCTTTATGCCGGGTTATCGACAAAGAAAAGCCCATAGAGCACAAAGAAAAAAGGGATTTATGAACGAATCCCCAGGCCCTATGACTACGGCTACGAAAGAATTATACATTTAATAAAAGTAATATCCCGAACCGGAGGAAGTCCATGAAGATCGTCTGCTCCAAGGCCGACCTGTCCAGGACCATCAGTCTGGCCCAGAGCGCCGCCAGCACAAAAAACGTCATGCCTGTGCTGACCAACCTACTCTTTGAAGCGGACAAAGATTCCTTGACCGTGACGGGTACTGACTTGGAGCTGGGAGTCCGCGCGCGCATCAAAACCGAAGTGATCGAACCCGGCAACTCCACCCTTCCCGCGAAGAAGCTCCTGGAACTCGTCAAAACCTTTGACGAAGGCGACGTTGAAATCACCGTCAAGGAAGGGGTGAAAGGGGAGATCAAAAGCGGACGCGCCACGATCAAATTGATGGGCGTCCCCGCGGACGACTACCCGAATTTTCCCGGTTACCGAAAGGAGCGCAGCCTCACCCTTAGCTGCAAGCACCTTTTGGACATGATCCGACGGACTTCCTTTTCAGTATCCCAGGACGAGACGCGTTACATCCTTCAGGGCGCCCTGCTCCAAAGCGACGGAAAAAAAGCCAGGATGGTGACCACGGACGGACACCGCCTCAGTTTTGTGGAATACGACCTCGCCCAAGCCCAGGAACCGGTGTCCGCTGTTTTGCCCAGCAAAGCGCTGCAGGAGCTGTCCAGGGTCCTCGAACCCAAGGACGATCCGGTCACGGTTTATTTCACGGAGAACCAAATCTTCGTGGAAATGGGCGATCTTACCGTGTTCAGCCGCCTGCTTGACGGTCAGTTCCCGAATTACGACCAAGTCATCCCCAAGAAAAACGAGCATACCCTTAAGGCCGACGTCGCTCCGCTGGTTTCCGTGCTCAACCGCATGGCTCCTCTTGCCTCGGACAAAGGCAATTCCGTTAAATTCCATCTTTCGGAAGAGGGCCTGAATGTCACCGCGGCGACCGCCGACGTCGGCGAAGGCAGCGAAACCATCGACGTCACCTATTCAGGCCCGGCGATGACCGTCGCTTTCAATGCCCGCTATCTCATTGAAGCCTTGAAATCCCTGGGCGCCGAACGCATGGAAATGAAACTGAGCTCCCCGCTGAGCCCAACGCTCATCCTTCCGGAAGGCGGCGATACCGCCTGCCGCTACGTCGTCATGCCCATGCGCGCCTGATCCGACCCGATATCCGGAGCCCAAGAAACCTTTTCCCAGATTCTTGAAGAGACTAAAGACCGATGGCCAAGAAAGAGGAGATCCCACCCGCCAAAATCGGCGGCATCCAGGGCGTCAATATCGAGGAGGAGATGAAATCCTCCTACATTGATTACGCAATGAGCGTGATCGTGGGACGCGCCCTGCCCGACGTCCGCGACGGCTTCAAGCCGGTGCATCGCCGCGTCTTGTACGGCATGTGGGAGATGGGCCTCGAATACAACAAGCCCTACCGAAAGAGCGCCAAAATCGTCGGCGAAGTCATGGGTAACTACCACCCCCACGGCGACGCCTCGATCTATGACACCATGGTGCGCATGGCGCAGGATTGGAACCTGCGTTATCCGCTCGTGGACGGCCAGGGGAATTTCGGTTCGGTCGACGGCGATCCGCCCGCCGCCATGCGTTACACCGAAGCCCGCCTCAGCAAAATTTCCCACGAAGTCCTCGCCGACATCGAAAAGGACACGGTCGAATTCGGCCCGAACTACGACGAATCGCGGGAAGAACCCTTGGTCCTGCCCGTCAAAATCCCCAATCTTCTGGTCAACGGGAGCGCGGGAATCGCCGTCGGCATGGCGACGAACATTCCGCCCCACAATCTCAACGAAGTGATCGACGGCGTTTGCGCCTTGATCGACGACCCCGAGATGGACATCGACGCCTTGATGAAAATCATCAAGGGCCCCGATTTCCCGACCGCCGGGTTCATCCTCGGCCGCGACGGCATCAAAGACGCCTACCGGACCGGCCGCGGCTCCTTGACCCTCCAGGCCCGCGCCGACGTCGAGGAAGACAAGCGCGAACGCCAGCGCATCATCGTCACCGAGCTTCCGTACCAGGTGAACAAAGCCACCCTGATCGAAACGATCGCCGGGATGGTCCGCGACAAGAAGATCGAAGGAATTCGTGACCTACGGGACGAGAGCGACCGCGACGGCATGCGGATCGTCATCGAACTCTCCCAGAACGCCGTCCCCCAGGTGGTGCTCAACCAGCTGTATAAACACACCAACCTGCGCACCACTTTCGGCGTCATCCTGCTGGCCCTGGTCAACAACCAGCCCCGGGTGCTCAACCTGAAGGGTCTGCTCCATTATTTCATCGAGCACCGCCGCGACGTCGTCATCCGGCGCACCCGTTTCGAACTCGCCAAAGCCGAACGCCGAGCCCATATCCTCGAAGGCTACAAAATCGCCTTGGCGAATCTCGACAAGGTGATCGCCCTCATCCGCAAATCCAAGAATACCGAAGAAGCGCGAACGGGCTTGATGTCGACCTTTAAACTTTCCGAGGTTCAGGCCACCGCGATCCTGGAATTGCGCCTCCAGCAATTGACCAACATGGAACAGGTCAAATTGGAGGAGGAATATCTCGCCCTGATCAAGCTGATCGAACAGCTCAAGGCCCTGCTTTTGAGCGAAAAAAAGCTGCTTTCGAACATCAAGGACGAGCTCCAAAAGGTGAAAGCGGAGCACGGGGACCAGCGGCGCTCGCGCATCATCGCCAAAGTCGGGGAAATGGCCATCGAGGACTTGGTGGCGGAAGAGGACGTGGTCGTCACGTTCAGCCACGCCGGCTACATCAAAAGGGTCCCGGCCAGCGCTTACAAGGCCCAGCGCCGCGGCGGCAAGGGCGTCGCGGCCATGGGCACCCGCGAAGAGGATTTTGTCGAACACCTTTTCATCGCCAGCACCCATGACACGCTTTTGGTCTTCACCAACGTCGGCAAGGTCTATTGGAAACGGGTCTTCGAGATTCCCGAAGCCAGCCGCGCGGCGAAAGGCAAACACCTCTCCAGCCTCCTCCCGATCGGCCAGGAAGCCATCGCCTCGGTCTTCGCGCTCAAGGATTTCTCCGCGAAAACCAGCCTGGTCATGATCACCAAGGAAGGCCTGGTCAAGAAAACGGCCCTCGCGGAGTACTCGAACCCCCGCACCGCCGGAATCATCGCCATCACCCTCACCAAGGGCGATGAGCTGATCGGCGTGCAGATGGGCAACGACGAGCAGGATCTGATTTTGGCGACCCGCGAGGGGATGAGCATCCGCTTCCCGCTGAAGGAAGTCCGGGAAATCGGACGCACCGGCCAGGGCGTCAAGGGCATCACGCTTGAAAAGGGCGACACCGTGGTCGACATGGAGGTCGTCAAGGATCCCGCCGGTTCCCTCCTGACCATCTGTGAAAGCGGCTACGGCAAGCGTTCCGAACTCACCGAATACCGCGTCCAAGGGCGTTCGGGCAAGGGCCTGATCAACGTCAAGTGCACCGAAAAGACCGGCAGAGTCGTAGGCGTCAAGCCCGTGACCGACGACGACGAGCTCATGCTGATCACCGCAAGCGGAACCATGTTGCGCATGAAGGTCAGCGACATCAACACCACCGGTCGAAACACCCAGGGAGTCCGCGTCATCAAGGTCGGCGAGGGGGATCGGGTGGTGGCTGTCGCCAAGGTCGCGTCCGCCGATGAGGCCGAAGAGGAGGAAGGCGCGTGAAATTCCCAGAGCTGAAACAAGGTGCGAGGATCGGCCTTTTGGCCGCCGCCGCCGTGCTCGCCGGAGGCGCGTTCTGGATTCGGGATTCGGCCCAAACGGACCTGAACCGCCAAACCCTGGACGGCCTCCAGCGAACCCAGGCCGCCGGATGGGAAGCCAAAGCCCAAGCCACCGCCGCTCCGTTTCTGAACACAGCCTGCGCGGCCGCCGACGCCGGTCGAGCCCAAGCCGTCGAGTTCGTGCGGCGCGCCGCCGGCAGAGGCGGCCCCCTCGGCGCCTGGGCGGCCGGCGTGGCGCCGGCGTCCCGGGACCGCCGCGTCAAATCGCCCGCGACGCCTCAAGCTGCGCTTGAGGCGTCTTTGCAAACGGCGCCTTCGGCGCTTTTGTCCGCGGAATGGACCGACCGCAGCGGTAAGGTGATCGCGGCTTGGCCCGCGGGCTCTCCTTTGGGCGGCGACCTTTCCAAAGATCCCTATTTCAAGGACCTTTCCGATCCGAGCGTGGCGCCCGGGATTCCCCGTCACGGCTACGCGAAATCGGTTCCGGCGCTTCCCCTTGGGAAGACCCAAGCCGCGGCGCCGAAAACGACGGCCCAATTGCTGGTGTCCTGTGGCCTGGCGGACAAGGACGGCGCATTCGCCGGAGTGATCAAATTCCATTTGGACGCCCGCCAAACCCTGCTTGCGGGCAACGCGAAGGCCTTCGAAGCATTTACCGCCGCCAATCCCGGCGCCAAAGCGTTCCTGGTCACCGGAGAAGGCCAGGAACTCTGGCACTCCCAAAAGGACCCCTTCACCGAAAATCTTGACGCCGTGGCGCCGGAATACCGGGCCCTGCTGTCCGCTTCGGTGCAAAAGCCGACCGGATTGCAGGAGGTTTCCTCCTACGACGGTTCCGCCGGAGCGGTGCTATGGAAACGCGTGGGGACGCCGGTGGAAGGGGAGCCCGCCGAAGACGTCCTGAATCTCATGGTCTTTTTGCCGCATCCCGCGGCCGCTCCGCTCGCCGGGGCCGGCGTCCCGCCCTTGGGACGTTCCCCCTTCCTTTTGTTTGTCCTGTTGTTGGCTTTGGCACTGGCGGCCTTGGCGGTGCTATCGGGGGTATCCAGCGCTGGATGGGAAAGCGCGGCGTCGGCGGTGCAGGGCGTCGGCGAATTCACACCCGTGCCCGCCCTGGTCCTGCCGCCCGCTAAGGATCCTCGGATTCAGGCCGTGTATTCGGCGCTGACTCTGCTGGCCCAACGGGCGACCCGGGCCGAAGGCCGCGTCAAGGAGTTGGAGACCGCCCATCGCCGCCTTGAAGACGACGCGGCCCGCCAGGCCACGCTCGCCGCCCAGGATTTGAGCGCCCTCCGCGAGAAGCTTTCGGCGGCTTTGGCCGGATCCCAGTCCCTGGAACAAAAAGCCGACGCCACCCAGAAAATGCGCCAGGATTTCGAGACCCAGGTGGCCCATCTGCGCGCGGCGTTGGATACGTCCACCCGCAACACCGAACAGCGGGGCGCGGAAGTGCACGCCCTCGAAAAGAAAGTCGAAGAACTTTCGCGGGCCCTCGAGGAACAACGCCGGGCCGCAAGCCAGGCCGCCGGAAGGGGCGAGAACGAGGTCGTGCGTCTGGCGGCGGTCAACACCCTTTCCGCCGAACTCAAAGCCACCCTCACGGTCATCAAGAACTACATCAACACCATGCTCGGCAGCCAGGGCACCATCAGCGACGCCCAGCAGGAATTCCTGGGCGTCGTCATCAACAAAAGCGCCCGCCTGGAACGCCTGATCGGCGACTTGGTCGAGATCAGCGAAATCGGGTCCGGGGTCAAGCCCCCGCGTTTCGAGGTCGTGGCGCCTCAAATCATGGCCGAGGACGCGCTCATGAACGCGCGTCCCCAAGCCGAGCCCAAAAAGATCAACCTTGAATTTTTGTCGGGGCAGGCCGTTGGGGATGTCCGGGTGGATCGGGAGAAGATCGGCGGCGTGCTTCGGAGCCTTTTGAGTCAGGCCATCAAGGTCACGTCGCGCGGCGAACGCATCACCATCCAGGCGGTTGAAAACGGGGAGAGCGTGGAATTAAGGATCGCCGATCCGGGCATGAGCTTGCCTCCGGATCGGGCGGCGAAGGTATTCGTGGAATTCCATGGGGTGGATTCCCATGCCGGACCGGAATTCATCGGAACCGGTCTTCGTTTCCCCATCCTTAAGACCATCGTCGAAGCCCAGGGCGGTCGCATCTGGATTGAAAGCCAGGCCGGTCGGGGAAAGACCTTCGTGCTGGCCCTGCCCAAAGCCGAAAGCCAGGCCGCGGCGCCGTCCACCGTCGTTTCCGCCTCGGCCCCACCCTCCCCCGCGCTTCCCCCGCCGGTAGCCGCCCCTAAGCTTGCGCCTCCCGCGATCCCGCAGGGCGTTTCGGGTGGGCCGAAAGAACTTCCCGGGTTGGCGGAACTCGTCGCCCAGGGAGCTCCCAAGTCAACGGCCTCCCGAACGGTGCACAAGCCGGCGCCCGTAGACGCGACCTTGAACGCGCCCTGGAAACGCAAAGAGAGCGGTCCCGCCGACGATCTCGGGGAACTGATGGACCTTCCGGATTTGGCCGCGCCCAAGCCCGTCGCGCCGAAGATTCCTCCCGTGCCGACGGCGGGGATCGACGAGTTCGACAAGGTTTTTGGGTCGAATCCCGCGCCCAAGGCGCCCGCCTCAGCGGCGCCGGATACCGCGGAAGCGGACCCATTCGCCAAAGTTTTTGGGACACTCGGCTCCAGTCCGCAATCCGCTCCAAGCGTTCCCGTAACGGCACCGGAGGCTTCGGATATCGACAAGATTTTCGGTTCCTCCTTGGACGCCGATTTCGACAAGATTTTCGGGGCGCCTCCGGCATCCGCCTCGGCCAAGCCGGCCGCGCCGGCTCCGACCGCTTTGGACGCGCTGTTCGCGCCGCCGCCCGCGCCGCCGCAGGGCGGAAGCAAGGGCCCGCTCCAGTCGATGGACGACCTCAACAAGTTGCTGGGGCAATAGCGAGTCGTGGCCGTCTTTGATCCGCGCTTCGAATGCTACGCCATCACCGACCAGGCTTCGGCCCAGGGCCGGGACGATTTGACGGTGGCGGCCGGCTTGATCCGCGGGGGGGCGACCTGCCTTCAGTATCGCGCAAAAAAAACGCAGGCCCTGGAGCAATGGCGCGTGGCCGCCGGACTGCGGGCCCTGACCCGCGAAGCCGGGGTATTTTTTGTGGTGAATGACCGGCTCGATCTGGCGCTGGCCTGCGGCGCGGACGGTTTGCATGTCGGACAGGACGACTTGCCCCTGCCTCTCGCCCGGGAATGGGCCCGCAAGGCCGGACGCCCCGATTTGGTGCTGGGCCGGAGCACCCATTCCCTGGAGCAAGCCTTGGCCGGCCAGGGCGAGGGCGCCGATTACATCGGGTTTGGTCCTTTGTTCGCCACGCAAACCAAGGAAAACAACGTCCCGCCCGTGGGGCTCGCGGCTTTGGCCGAAGTTTTGGCCTTGGTGACCGTGCCCGTAGTGGCGATCGGCGGGATCAAACTCCATAACCTGGAGCAGATCGGCGCGACCGGGGCGCGCCATTGCGCCATCGTGACGGCTTTGACCTCCGCCGAGGACATCGGCGCCGTTTCGCGCGCTCACTGGGACCTCTGGCGGGCGGCCGCCCGTCGGTCGCGCTGAAAGGCCGGGATGAAGCAACTGGGTAAATTGCTCATCGAAGAAGGGATGCTCGACCAGGCCCAGCTGGAGAAGGCGCTCGAGATCCAGAAACGCGACGGGGCCAAGCTCGGCGCGACGCTGGTGTCTTTGGGTTATCTCACCGAGGAGGCGCTTTACTACTTTTTGGCGGTCCAGCTTGGGCTCGACTTCGTCGAGCCCAAGGAACTGGAACCGGAACTGATCCGCCAAATCCCCTCCGCGATGGCCCGCAAGTTCGGCGTACTTCCCTATCGTCGGGACGGCGCCGTCCTGACCTTGCTTTCCTCCGACCCTAGCGATCCCCGCTACCTCGCCCTGCGCGAGGAACTGATGTTGCCCGCGCAGACGGAAATCCGTTTCTGTGTGGCGACCGAAAGCGCGGTCGCGCACCTGATGGACCGCCATTATCCCGTGGTCGAAGCGGACAACCCGTCCCAAGGCCAGGCCGCGTGGACCCCGCCGGAAGGCTCCCAGGACGTCGTTGAAAGGGAAAAACTCCTCAATCCGGAGGATCTCCTCCAGGGCGAAGGAGAAGTCGAGTCCGTCGCCGGGGTCGACGAGGAATACGACGAAAACAAGGCCGATGACGCGCCGGTGATTCGGCTGGTCAACAGTATCATCAGCAGCGCCGTGGGCCGCGGGGCCAGCGACATCCATCTGAATCCCTTCGAAAAGGCGATGGTCGTCCGCTTTCGGGTCGACGGCAACCTGATCACCCAGCCGTCCCCGCCCCCTAAATACCGCCGCGCCATGGTGGCCCGACTCAAAGTCATGGCCAAGGTCGACATCATGGAGAAACGCAAGCCGCAGGACGGCAGGATCAAAATTCGCGTCCAGAGCAAGACCATCGATTTGCGCGTTTCGACCCTGCCGACAATCTACGGTGAAAACGTCGTCATGCGCATCCTGGATCAACAAAGCCTGCAGTTGGATCTCACCAAACTGGGCTTCGAGCCCGCCGAGCTCGAAACCTACCTGGCCGCCATCCGCAAACCCTATGGCATGGTGCTCCACACCGGACCTACCGGTTCCGGTAAGACGACCACGCTCTATTCCGCGTTGAGCACCATCAACGATCCGGCCAAGAACGTGATGACCCTTGAAGACCCGGTCGAATACAACCTGCCCGGCGTCGTCCAGTGCCAGGTCACCCCCGAGACGGGTTTGAACTTCTCCATGGGCCTTCGCGCGAACATGCGCCAAGATCCCAACGTGATCATGGTCGGCGAAATCCGCGACGGCGAGACCGCCGATATCGCCATTAAAGCGGCCCTCACGGGCCACTTGGTCCTCAGCACGCTCCACACCAACAGCGCCCCGGCGACCGTCATGCGTCTTGTGGATATGGGCATCGATCCCATGTACGTCGGAAGCTCGGTCCTGGTCGTCGTAGCTCAACGTTTGGTGCGCAGGGTCTGCAAGGAATGCACCGAGCCCTACGAACCCGACGAGGATGAATTGCTGAAGCTCAGGCTCACGCGCGAAGAGATCGAAGGGCACACCTGCCATCGCGGCCGGGGTTGCGCTGTCTGCGGTGGGACGGGCTACAAAGGACGGGTGGCCCTGTACGAAATCATGAAGATCACCCCCAAGGTCGAGGAAGCCATCTACAGCCATGCCGACCTGAACGATTTGACGGAGGTGTGCATTTCCGAGGGGATGAGCACCCTGCGCATGCTCGCGGTAAAGAAATGGAAGATGGGCGTAACCACCTCCGACGAAGTGGTCGCAGTGACGGCCGCGGACTGAGGCGCCGATGGATCGACCCGTAAAAACACGCAGACTGGGAGAGGTCCTCGTCGAAGAGGGGATCATCACTCCCGAGCAGCTCCAGGAAGCCCTGGACAAGCAGAGGGTGACAGGGAAATCCCTGGGCTCAACCCTGATCGAGCTCAATTTCCTCACCGAAGACGCGCTCTACCAGTTTTTGGCCATCCAGCACGGACTGCAGGTGGCCGACGTCCGCGAGATCACCGTCCCGGCGGAGCTGCTGAAGATCTGCCCCGAAGCCGCCGCGCGCCGCCTGATGGTCTTTCCACTGGCGCGTCCGGCGCCCAACGTCGTGCGGGTCGTCACCAGCAGCCCCGAAAATCCGGCCTTGTTGCACCTCGATTACGACCTGGTGGTTCCCGGCGGAACCGAATTTGAGATCGTGCTTTGCCCCGAGCAGGAGCTGCTCGATCTCATCAACCGCCATTACCATCAGGCCGCCACGGCCTCCAAGGGGCTCGAGGAGACCCTCAAGGAACTCGAGGGCGAGCAGGAAGACGCCCTTTTAAAGTCGCTCGCCTCCGGCGGGACGGACGACGTCCAGATCATCAAGCATATCGGCGAGGAGGAGGAAAAAGAGGACGGCCTCATCGGCGATGAAGGCCCGGTCATCAAGATGTGCAACTACATCCTGGATGACGCCATCGCCAAGGGCGCCAGCGATATCCATATCAACTGCTGGGAAAAAAAGATCGTCCTCAGGCTGCGCATCGACGGTTTGCTCAAAGAGATGCCTTCGCCACCGCCCAAATACAAACGGGCCTTGGCGAGCCGTTTCAAGATCATGGCCCGCCTGGATCCGATGGAACGCCGCATGCCCCAGGACGGCGGCATCCGCTACAAATTCCGGGGACGCAGCATCGACTTGCGGGTCAGCACGCTGCCGTCGATCTGGGGCGAAAATATCGTCATGCGCGTCATCGACCAGGGCGCCCGCAAGCTCGACATCAAGGACATGAACTTCACCGAGGACCAGCTGGCGGCCTTTGAAAAGGCGTACCAAGCCCCCTACGGCATGATCCTGGTGACCGGTCCGACCGGTTCGGGGAAGACCACCACGCTGTATTCGGTGCTCTCCGCGATCAACGATCCGGCGATGAACATCATGACGGCGGAGGATCCGGTGGAATACCGGCTTCCCCACCTGATCCAGACGCAGGTCAATCCGGTCGTGGGGCTGACCTTCGCCGCCGTATTAAAGTCCTTCCTGCGGCAGGATCCCGATGTCATCATGGTGGGTGAGCTGCGCGACAAGGAGACGGCGGACATCGGGGTTAAAGCCGCCCTCACGGGCCATCTGGTGATCAGCACTCTGCACACCAATGACGCCCCGGCGACGATCATGCGCTTGGTCGACATGGGCATCGACCCCATGTACGTGGGGACTTCCGTCCTGGTGGTCTGCGCCCAGAGGCTCCTGCGCCGGATCTGCAAAGACTGCGGAGAGAGCCACACCCCCGACGCCGCCGAACTGGCCGAAGCCGGAGTCGACGCCGCCTTCCTAGAAGGGGCGAATTTTCGGAGGGGCCGGGGCTGCCCGACTTGCGGAAATTCCGGGTACCGAGGCCGCGTCGCCGTCCACGAAGTCATCGGCGTGGACGCAAGCATCCGCAAGGCCATTTTCGAAAGAACGAATCTCAAGGATTTGAAGCGCATCTGCATGCAGAGAGGCATGAAAACCATGCGTCAAATCGCTTTGAACGACTGGAAACGGGGATTGACCACGCTGCACGAGGTCCTCGCCGAAACCGCTCCGGACCGGTAGGGGGAACGCCATGGAACGGGAAAAAATCCTCGTGGTCGACGACGAGCCGCATATCCGGCAGGCCTTGACCGCCGCGCTCGAGAGCGAAGGTTACCAGGTGGAATGCGCCGGAGACGGACGGGAAGGCGTCGATAAATGCCGAAGTTTCCGGCCGGCCCTCGTCCTCATGGACGTTCGCATGCCGGTCATGGATGGGCACTTGGCGAGCATCGAAATCAAATACGATGCCGAACTCAAGAACACCCGCCTGGTGTTTTTGACGGCCAACGCCGACGAGGACAGCCGGAGCGCCGGATTGGGACACGGCGCGGAAAGCTACCTGACGAAGCCCTTCCAGGTCGATCAGCTGCTGAAGCGCATCGACGAAATTCTGCATCCCTTGGGTTCCGGCCGCCCCTTAAGCCCCGGTGCGGCCGCCCCTCATGCCGCCCCGGCGGCATTGGTTGACGACAAGGCCAAAGCGGCCTATCTCGAAACCCTCCGCAAGAAACTCGGGCAAAAATAAGCCATGACGCGCATGCGACTCCCTCTTTTACGCTCCCGCAGCGTCTCCCTGTCGGCGAAGATCCTCGGCCTGCTGGCGGTGTCGGTCGTGCTCAGCACGGGCCTCGCCGGTTGGCTGATTTACGATGGACTCCGCGATCGAACCTGGACGAACGCCTCCGAGTCCCTGGAGCAGTCGGCCGTCACGGCCGCCGTGGGCCTCAATCCGGAAGGGCTCGCCGTCCTTAAGACCGAAAAGGACGCGACCCGTCCGGAGTTCCTTCAGATCAAACGCACCCTGCGGGAGCTCTACCGCCGCAACCATTTCGGTTTGGAGGACCGCTGGGCGAGGGTTTCCCTGTTGCGCTTCAACCCCGACGACCTCAGCCTGGTCCAGGTCGCCGACGTCGAGAGCGCCGGGGGCATCGGCCGGAACGTCCTGCCGGACAACGCCCTCTACAAGGCGGTGGCCACCCATGAAGTCGCCCTGCGGCAGGATCGGGAGGACGCGGATTGGATGGTCGCTTACGCCCCCTTGGCGGCGCCGACCAAGGAAAAGGCCGTCTATGTGTTGAAAATGGAGCGCAACACCCTGCCCATCCGCAAAGAACTTCTCGGGCACCTCGGAACCATCGTCTTCGGCGCTCTGGTGGGGCTCGTGCTCACCCTGGCCAGCGGTTGGATCGTGACCGGGCAGATCACCAAACCCCTCCGCAATTTTATCGACGTCATGCGTCTCATGCAGGCGACGGGCGACTACGATATGAAGATCGACCTGCATCCCGAGGACGCGGACATGACGGTCGTCGAGTCGACGTTCCAGTCCCTTGTCGGGCGGATGCAGGAAAGCCACGAACGCGAAGAACAGAGCCATTGGTCCACTTTGCAGGCCTTGGTGACCGCCCTCGACGTGCGGGACAACGAAACGGCGGGGCATTCGATGCGCGTGACGCGCTACAGCCTGGCGATCGGCGAGCGTCTGCGCCTGAGGCCGGACACCATGGAACAGCTCCGCCAGGGGGCCCTTCTGCACGACATCGGGAAGATCGGGGTCCCCGACGCCATCCTGCGGAAGGCCGGAAAGCTCACGACCGAAGAATGGCTGGAGATGCGCAAGCATCCGACCATCGGGCGTAATTTCCTTGAGGACATCGTTTTCCTGAGGCCGGCGATGTCCGTGGTGTACTGCCACCATGAACGCTGGGACGGGACCGGGTATCCCCAGGGGCTCGCCGGGGACGCCATCCCGGTGACCGCCCGGGTCTTCGCCGTGGCCGACGCCTTGGACGCCATCACGAGCCAGCGCTATTACAAGGAGGCCCGCGGCTTCCGCGAGGCCCAAATCGAAATCGAAGCCTGCTCAGGGACCCATTTCGATCCGGCGGTGGTAAAGGCATTCCTGACCATCCCGGAAAAGGTCTTCGTCCGGATTCGGCACGAAACCAGCCGGGCCGGCGTCGAGCTGGAACGCCTTCGTAAAAGCGCCTGAAAGGAAATTTGCGATTTGGGGTTCCTTTGCCGCCCGCCTCGGGGCACAATGGATCCCCGATTTTTCAGCCGACCTTTCGCCGTTGTAACGCCTCTGAGCCCGCCGCCCGCCCCGACTAGAATGGAGGGGCGGCGGAGTCCGCCGAAGGCGGACAGCCCCGGGGTCGCGCACTTTTCATAGGCCTATGGATCCCAAACTTGAACGCCTGAAGCAGCGGTTTTTCCAGGTCTTTGGCGACCAGGGTCGGCATGTGGCGGTGACCCGGGCTCCGGGCCGGGTGAACCTGATCGGCGACCACACCGACTACAACGAGGGTTTCGGACTCGCCGCGAATTTTCCGCAGGAAATCACGGTGATCGCCCAGCGTCGAGCCGACGGCATGCTGGGGATGTATTCCTCCGACGTCGAGGAGCGCATCCAAGTCCCGATCCACAATCTGCGCTACGTCCCCGGGGACGGCTGGGCGAACTATCCCAAAAGCGTCATGTGGTCCCTGGAGAACGCGGGCCAAAAGCTTGAAGGGCTGAATATCCTCATCGAAGGGCGCGTGCCCCAGGGCGCCGGTTTGGCGAGTTCGACGGCGTTGGGCGTGGTTTGTGCCCTGGCCGCGGGCGTGGTCGAGGGTTTTCAGCTGGAGTCCGAAGCGGTCGCCAAGGTCGTGCAAAGGGCCGAGAACCAGTTCATGAACGTGCACAGCGGGATTCTTGACCCGTTGTGCATCCTCAAGGCCGGGCAGGGCAACGCGCTGAAAATGGACGCGCGCACGCTGGAGACCGAGGAAATCCCCCTCGCCCTCGACGGAGCCCTCGTGGTGGTCCTGGATTCCGGGGTATCCCGGAGCCTGAAGACCGGGGATTACGCCAAGCGCCAGGAAGAATGCCGCGAGGCCTTGCACAAGCTCCAGACCCGGAACGAGACCTACAAGGCCCTGCGCGACGTCAAGGTGTTGGCGTTTGAGCGCCATAAAAAGGTGCTGTCGCCGCTGTTGGCCGCCCGGGCCGAGCACGTCGTTTACGAAAATGACCGCGTCCAGAAGGCCGCCGAGGCGCTGAAGGGGAACGACGCCGCGGCCTTCGGGGATCTGATGAACCGCAGCCACCGGTCTTTGAGCCGGCTGATGCAGTGCAGCACCGAGGAGCTCGACACGCTGGTCACTTTGGCGCAAAACGATACGGCTTGCTTTGGGGCGCGCCTCACCGGCGGCGGTTTCGGCGGATGCGCCGTGGCCTTGGTCAAGGAAGAGGGCCTCGACGAGTTCCTGGAACGCCTGAAACGCTCCTATTGGCAGAAGGTGGGCGGCAAGATGAAGAGCTGGGTCCTCGATCTGGTCAGCCCGGCTTCCGAGATCGAAGAAAAGGACTGAAATGGAGCCCGATTGCGTTTTTTGTAAGATCGCTTCGGGCGCCCTTTCCGCGCCGAAGTTCCACGAGGACGAGTGGTGCGTGGCGTTCCCGGACATCGAGCCCAAGGCTCCGACCCACGTCCTGATCGTCCCCAAGGAGCATCGCGCTTCCACCGCCGAGATCGACGCCGCTTCCGAGCCCCTGGTCGGACATTTGGTGGCCGTGGCCGCCGCCTTGGCCCGGGAACGCGGATTGAACCATGGATACCGTCTGGTGCTCAACACCGGCGCCGACGCCGGACAGACGGTGCCGCACCTGCATCTGCACCTATTAGGCGGGCGCCCCCTGGGGGACATGGGTTGATCCGGATTGCGCATTGACGCGGAGGCGTCGCGCGGATAAAGTCTTTATCCCTTTTTAACGGAAGAATGCCGCCCCGCCAAAGCCGGGGCCTAAAGGACGGTGATAGCACAATGGTGGAAATCAGGGTCGATCCGAACAAGCCTTTCGAGGCCGCACTGCGCCAGTTCAAGAAAAAGGTGGAGCTCTCCGGCATCACCGGGGAAATGCGCAAGCGCGAGCACTACGAAAAGCCGAGCGTGCGCCGCAAGCTGAAAAGCTTGGCCGCTCGCAAGCACGCCCGCCGCAAGGCGCGCGCGTACTGATCGCCCGCTTCCTTTTCCGGGCCAAAAGTCCGGCAAAGGCAGTCCGGATGTTCGAGGCGGGGACCCTAAGGGTCCCCGCCTCACGCGTTTTTGAGCCGACCAGAAGGGGCAAGAATCATGCCTGTCAAGCAGGATCTCGACGCGGCCTTGAAAGAGGCCATGAAAGCCAAGGACTCCGTGGCGATGGATTCGGTGCGCGCCGTCAAAAGCGCCGTCAAGCTGGCGGAGATTGAGGCCGGTCGCCCGTTCGAGGATGCCGACGTCCAGTCCCTGGTGCAAAAGGCGATCAAGCAGCGCCGCGACAGCAGCACCCAATTCACCGAAGGCGGACGCCCCGATCTCGCTGAAAAAGAGGAAGCGCAGATTCGAGTGCTGGAACGCTTCCTGCCCAAGCAGCTTTCCGAGGCCGAAGTCAGCGCCCTTGTCGAGGAAGCCGTGACCCAGACCGGCGCCGCCGGCGCGAAGGACATGGGAAAAGTCATGGGCGCGTTGATGCCCAAGGTGAAGGGCCGGGCCGACGGGGGTTTGGTCAACCGTCTGGTCAAGGCCAGACTGGGCTGACGTGCGATTGTTGGTCGACGGCGACTCCAGCGGCCACCGCGACCTGATCAAGGGGATCGCCCGGGAAACAAAGGCCGAGTTGGTGTGGGTGCACAATCCTAGCCACCAGCCGCCTTCCCCGGAGGAAGGCCTCTCCCTGACGGTCCATCTGGCCGACGCCGGGCCGCAGGGGGCCGACATCCTGTTGATGAATTTCGCCCGTCCGGAAGATATAGTGGTGACGGGCGATCTTGGATTGGCGATGGTGTGCGTGGCCAAGGGCGCGGCGGCGATCAGCCCCCGGGGCTTTTGGTATCGGGCCGAGGAATTCCAGATACGCTCGGAATTTCGGGCCTTGGCCGCGCGATTGAAGCGCGGCGGCGAATATCTGCACCGCAAGCCCAAGAGCGTGCGCCTGGACGACTGGCGTTTCGAATCCGAGCTAAGACGGGCCCTCGGCGCGGACGCATCCGACCAGGCTTAGGGGAGCGAAACAGGCATGGCGTTCCCCCCGGAATTCATCGACCAGGTGCGCCAGGCGAACGATCTGGTGCGCGTCGTGCAGACCTGGGTGCCGCTGAAAAAGGCCGGCTCCAAATGGATGGGCTTGTGCCCTTTCCACCAGGAACGCAGCCCGAGTTTCCAGGTCGATCCGCAGATGCAGCTGTACCATTGTTTCGGCTGCGGCGAGAGCGGGAACGTTTTCCAGTTCGTCCAAAAACAGCAGAAGGTCGACTTCGTCGAAGCCCTGAAGTTTTTGGCCGAGCAGGCCGGCATCGAGCTCCCCGACGAACGTCGGGACCAAGCTTCCCGGGAGGAAGACGAGCGCCGGAGGCGGGAGCTTGAGAGCCAAAGGCGCCTCCTGGAATTGGCGGCGGCTTGGTTCCGCAGGAACCTGGAGGAAGCGCGGGGCGGGGCGGAAGCCTTAGCCTACGCCGAAAAGCGCGGTCTCGACGCCGCCACGCGCGAGAAGTTCGGACTGGGCTGGGCTCCGCCGGAAGGGGACGCCTTGCTACGGGCCGCGGCAGGCCGGGGATTCCCCGGTGAAGCCTTGGTCGCCGCGGGTCTGGCGGGGAAAAACGAGCGCGGGGGGAATTATTCCCGTTTTCGCGCCCGCTTGATGTTCCCGATCCTGGACACCAAGGGCCAGCTCGCGGGTTTCGGTGGGCGCATCCTCGGACCGGGCGAACCCAAATACCTGAATTCGCCCGAAGGTCCCCTGTTCAGCAAGGGCCGCCTGCTTTACCCCTGGTCCCTGGCCAAAGCGGCCCTTGGGCGGCGGCGCGAGGCGTTGATCTGCGAAGGCTACATGGACGCCATCGCCTGCCATCAGGCGGGTCTGGACCAGGCCGTGGCGACCTTGGGGACCGCGTTGACCGCGGACCATGCGCGCCTGCTGAAGCGCTACGTGGACCGGGTGGTGCTGGTCTTCGATTCCGACGCCGCCGGTTTGCGCGCGGCGCGGAGGGCCGGAGAACCGCTCCTGGAGGCGGGCCTGGAGGCCCGTGTGGCCCGTTTGCGGGGCGCCAAGGACCCCGACGAGCTCTTGCGCAAGGGAGGAGCCTCGGCGCTCGAAGCCGCGGTGGCCGATTCGGTCCCTTTGCTCGATTTTTGCGTAGAGGCGGGTATGGCCGCCTCGGGGGAAAGCCCGACACCGGCCCGCAGGGCGGCCGTGCTGGCGGATTTGTTCCCCCTTTTGGCCCGGCTTCAGAGCTCCAGCGAAGCCGACGCGGCCCTCAAAGCCGCCGCGGCGAAAGTGGGCGTTTCGGACGCCGCCGCGTCCGAGGACTATTCGGCGTACCGGCGCGGGGAGCTTCGGCGGGGGCCCGCCCCCGTACCGGAGGCGACCGATCCCGAAACCGAACCGGCGGCAAGCGGCGTCCCCGGCGTACCACCGCCTTCGCCGGCCCTGGTGAACGTCGAACGCGAACTGCTGGCCTTGTTGGTGGCCCACTCCGAAATGGTGGAGACCGCCAAAGAGGAACTGGGCGTGCCGGTCCTTTCCTCCCCCGAACTGCAGGCCGCCGTCGAAATCCTTTGGCGGGCGCCCCGGGGGATCGTCCTGTTGGCCGAGGACGACGGCAGCGAGGCCTTCAAAACGGGCGATGCGCTCCTGAGCGAATTGAGCCAACGCCGTCTGCCCCAATTGGCGCCTCCCCAGGAATCCCTCGAGGATATCCTGAAGCGGCGCCAGGAACTGATCCTTGAGCGGGAGGTCGACGCCCGCATGACCGCCCTTAAAGCGCGGGATCTCGACCCGGCGCGGCAAGCCGCGTTGTTGAAGGAACTGCTGGCCTTCCGCCAGGCCATCCAGGAATTGCGCAGCGAACGGCGCTGAAGCGCCCCGTAGAGGACCCCAAGCATGAGCCCTAGCCCCAAGAAGCCCGCCCCGTCCAAGGCCGCTAAGCGCGGACCTGGGCGTCCTCGCAAAGAGGACGGCGAACCCGAAGAGCACGTCGCGGCGGGGATCGAAGGAGCCGAAGCGCCCGCGCGCCCCGAAGGCGGTTCGGGCGAAGGCATGAAGCGCCTGATGGCGAAAGGGCGCGCCAAGGGCTTTTTGACCTACCAGGACGTCAATGACGCCCTTCCCGACGAGGTCGTCAGCTCCGAGCAGATCGACGATGTGTTGTCGATGCTCGGAGAAGAGGGGATCGAAGTCCTCGACAAGGGCCGCTCGGTGGACGACGACTCCGACGGCGGCAAGGACGATTCCAAGGTCCGCATCGGGGCCGACGGCCGCGAAGAGGACGAAGAAAAGGAACGCTCCGAGGACGACGACGAGGATGCCGAGGCCCAGCCGCGCAGCCGGGCGGACGCCCGCGAGGAAGGCGGCTCGGACGACCCCGTTCGCATGTATCTCCATGAAATGGGACGCACGCCCCTGCTTACCCGCGAGCAGGAAGTGCGCCTCGCCAAGCGCATCGAGGACGAGGAGCTGAAGGTCCAGGACGTGATCCTTTCGGCGACCCTGGCCCGGGATGAGGCCAAAGCCCTCGCCGACACCGTGGTCAAGGGCAAGCAACTGGCCAGCGAAGTCGTCAAGCACAACATCGACGGCGAGGTTCCGCCCGCGGCCGAAAAGAAAATGTCCGGGGACGTGGCCAAGGCCCTGAAAAAGGTGGAAGTGGCCGAGAAAAAGTGGAAAACGGCCCTGAAAGCCCTGGAAAAGCCGGATCTCACGGAGACGGAAACCAGCCGTCAGATGAAGGCCAGGGACGAGGCGCACACCGAGCTGCTGGAAGCCCTTCGCGAGCTGAATTTCAAGCCCAAGGTCTACCAGGATTTGGCTTCGACCTATAAAGGGTTCCTGGAACGCATCGCCCACATCGAGCGCGAGATCGGCAGCCTTGATCGCCAGCTTGGCGGCGTCAGCGTCGCCGAAACGGCCCAGCGCGTCAAAAAGCCCGGCGAGCGAGCGCGCATCTCCAAGGACGCGCGTATCCGTCCGGAGGAGCTGGACGCGCTCGTCGAACAGTACATCCAAGCGGAAGGCAAGATTCGCAAAGTCTGCGAAGAGGCGCTTGTCCTGAGCGCCGCCGAAATCAAGGAAGTCTGCCGCCGAATCGAGGAAGGCAACGAGGCGGCGTACCGGGCCCGCATGGAACTGGTGGAGGCCAACCTCAGGTTGGTCGTTTCCATCGCCAAAAAGTACGCCAACCGGGGCCTCCAGTTCCTGGATTTGATCCAGGAAGGCAATATCGGCCTGATGCGCGCGGTGGAGCGCTTCGAATACCGCCGCGGCTACAAATTTTCGACCTACGCCACCTGGTGGATCCGCCAGGCCATCACCCGCGCCATCGCCGATCAAGCCCGCACGATCCGTATTCCGGTGCACATGATCGAGACGATCAATAAGCTCATCAAGACGTCCCGGGACATCGTCCAGCAGACGGGCAACGAACCGATGCCCGAGGAAATCGCCAAGCGCATGGGCATGCCCGTGGACAAGGTCCGCGGCGTCCTCAAGATCGCCCAGCAGCCCATCAGCCTGGAAACGCCCATCGGCGAGGAAAAGGATTCCCACCTGGGCGATTTCATCGAGGACAAGGACGCGGTCAGCCCCATCAACGCGGCCAGCTACATCCTCCTCCAGGAACAGATCTCCAAGGTGATGGAGACCCTGAAGGAACGGGAAGCCAAGGTCCTCAAACTGCGCTTCGGCCTGGAAAACGGCTATCCGCACACCCTGGAAGAGGTCGGCAACATCGAAGGCGTGACCCGCGAACGTGTGCGTCAGATCGAAGCCAAGGCGCTCCGCAAGCTCCGCCACCCCACCCGGGCCCGCAAGCTGAAGGGATTCCTGGATTAAGCCCATGGAATTCCTGGTCTGGATCCTCCTGCTCGCCGTCCTCGCCGCGATCCCCTACGGGATTCGCCAATGGAGAAAACGCATGTCCCTGAAGACCTTCGAAGCCCTCCCCGCCGGATGCAAGCCGGTCGTCTCCGTCGAGTTGGAAAGCGGAGGCAAGGTGAAGATCGAACTCTATCCCGAAGACGCCCCCAACCATTGCGCGGCTTTCGTCGATCTGATCAAGAAGGGCTATTACGATGGCCTCACGTTCCATCGCGTGGTTCCCGGCTTCGTGGTCCAGGGCGGCTGCCCCAAGGGCAACGGCTCGGGCGGACCGGGATATAAGCTGAAGGCGGAGTTCAACGAAAAGCCGCACCTGACCGGAACCCTGGCCATGGCCCGGACGCCGGATCCCGACAGCGCCGGCAGCCAGTTCTACATCTGTCTCGCCCCCCAGCCGTACCTGGACCGCCAATACACGGTCTTCGGCCAGACGCTCGAAGGCATGGAACTCGTCCAAGAGATCAAGCAAGGCGACAAAATGGTGGCCGTGACCGTCGAAGGCGTCTAAGCCAGCCTAAAAGATTGGACGACAAAGGCGGCCTGCGGGCCGCCTTTGTCGTTTCCGTCCCCGCCTGCGGGAGTGGAGCCGCAGCTAAAGGGGATTTATACTGGAACGTACCGTCCTTTTGCGAGGCAGGAAGTGCCCCTCCGTTTCACCACAGAACTCAAGCCCGTCCATGTGCGCGCGGCGACCGCCCGGATTTTCCGCCGCCAGATCACCCGTCCGGTGGTCCTGGGAGGCACCGTATTCGTCTTTGTCGCGGCGCAGGCGATCTTCTGGGCGGCGGCGCCGGCTTTCAACTGGGAATGGCATACGATTCTTGGCGTGCTCATGATCGTCCTGGTCGCCGGTACGGTCGCCTTCGCCGACCGCCATTTTCAAGATTTGGCCCTCCGCAATTTTCAGCGTTTTAAAGGCTGTCCCGTCCAGGTACGCCTGGAGGACGACCGGTACTGCTACGAGGCGCAATGGGGCAAAGGCGAACTGGAATGGTCCCGTTTTCAGAGCCTGTGGTGCCTGCCCGAAGTGTGGGTGTTGTTGCAACACGCGCCCAATGGTCTGAGCGTGCTGCTGCCCGCTGAGGATTTGGACGAAGAGGCGAAAACATTCCTGAAGGAACGGATGCGGGCGGCGGGAGCCCGCCTGGAGAGCCGATGATCGGATGGCTGTTGGGCGCGTTGTGGCTGGCCTGCCTGAAGGCCTGGTTGGCGGCCCATCTGCCGCTGGACGCCGATGCCCTGGCCATCGCCGAGCTATGGCGCGGAGTTTCCGGGGGCCTTTCGGCCTTGGGTCGGTGGAACAGCGGCGCGCAGCCCGGCCTGTTCCCGGATCTGCCCCTTTGGGGGCTGGCGGCGGCCTTCAGTGGCGGTGTGGAGGCCGCCCAGCGCGCCTACGGCTTATGCGTCGGGTTTTTCCTGTGGTGGTACCTGGCACGACTGCTGAAGCAGGCCTGGAATTTGACGGGTTCCTCGGCCCGCGCCTATGCCGCCGCTGGATTGATCGCCGCTTTGGCCCTGGCGGCGGCCTGCGGCGATTCTTGGGACCGCGTCTTCACGCCCGGAGAGCACTCCGGGGTCCTGCTGGTCACCCTGGCGGTCCTGGTTTGGAGCCTGCGGCAAGAAGATAAGCCCTCCACCGCCTTTGGGACGCTTTGGACGGCGCTAGGGGTCGGATGCGCGTGGGTCTCCGATCCCCTGGTTCCTGCGTGGATTTTGGGGCCCTCGTTCCTGATTTGCCTGGGCCAAGGCGGGCCGGCTCGACGTCGGGTCGTGGGCATGATCGCGGCATCTTGGGTCGTTCGGGCCCTGGTCCTGGCGTGGTTGGGGCGCCAAGGCATGCAGGTGGCGAGTCTCAACTGGGCGGACGCCTTCACCCAGATGCCGGCCCGGGCGATGGCGGCGGCTTCCAGCCTAGCCGCTTCGTGGTGGAGCTTGGGAGTTCCCCTGGTCGCGGGCGGCCTGGGATGGGCGTTCTCCGGCAAGGGACGGAAGGAAGGTCCCCAGGGCTTTTGGTTCCTTTGGGCACTGGCGCTGACCGGCTGCTCCGGACTGATGGTCGGGGCGATCCAGGGGTCCGTCGATGCGCGCCAATTCCTGCCGGTCCTGTGGATCGGCGCCGCCCTGCTTCCCCTGGCTTGGAGCCTCAGGATACAAGGACAAGCCCTGCCCTTGGTCGCCGCCTGTCTTGTCGGCGTCCTGCTGCTGGGATTCGGGGTCAAGGCGGGCCGACTGCCCGAGGAAGCCCAGGCCCAATGGTTGTCCGATCAAGCCCGGATCTACGGATTAAAACGCGGAGTGGCGGATTATGCGCGGGCTCGTCCTTTGGGCCTGCTCAACAATGGAGGCCTGGAACTTTCCCCGGTGAAGGTCGTCGGTGGCGGTCTTGAATCGGACATACGCGTTGGGGACCGGTCCCGTCCTGCCTTGAATCCGCGTCCGGATTGCGCGGTGGCGGAGGGATTGGATCCGGCGGCCATGCAGGCCGCCTTGGGGGCGCCGATCCGAAAAATTCAGGGACCAGGGCTGACGCTTTGGGTTTTCAAAGGGAACGAAGCGCAGCGCTAGGCCAAGGATTTCGGTTAAGGGATACCAAGAAGGGGGGGAAGATGGGGACGGAAAGCGTAGAGTCGGTGAGGATTCGGGCAAGGGTCGAAGGCGCCCTGGCGGGTCTCGACGATGTGGAAGTCCGAAGGCTTTTCGGCGACGACGCCTATTTCCGTAAGTCGGGATTGTTCGCGCTGTTGGGACGCGACGGACGGGTGGCGCTGCGCCTGCCCCGGACGCAGGAACGCGAAGCCTTGCTGAAGGAAGAGGGGACCGAAGCACGTCGCGTCGGTTCCAAGGCCCTGAAACATTGGGTCGTCTGTCCGGCGGACTGGAGCCGTTCCGGGGAGGAATTGCGGCGTTGGGCCCGTCTCGCCCACGCCTGCGCCGAAGGTTCCGCTTCCGGCGCGGCCGGCGGAGCGGCCAAAGTCCGCAAGGCCGATTTTCCCCGCCTGGAGAAGCCGAAGGAAGCGGACCGTTCCCGCAAAAAGAAATGATGTCCCGGAATGGGCGGTCCGCATTCCGACCCCAAACCCATGAAACAAAAAACGCCCGGGCCGCAAGGCCCGGGCGTCTTGTTTCCGTGGGGCGGATCGCTTAAACGCCCTTTTCCCCGGTACGGATACGGAGGCCTTCTTCCACGTCGTAGACGTAGATTTTACCGTCGCCGAATTCTCCCGTCCGCGCGGCGTTGGTGATCGCGGCCACTATTTTTTTGGCGTGGGGGGCGTTTTCCACGACGATTTCGATCTTGAGCTTGGTCAGCAGGCTCATGGTCGTCTGGTCGCGATAGTGTTCTTTGACGCCTTTTTGGCGGCCATGGCCCTGCACCTCGCTGACGGTGATGCCGGGATAGTCCGCTTCGGCCAGGGCGAGCATGATCTTCTTGAGGGCGCCCGGCCGGACGAAGGCTTCGATCTTCTTCAGAGGCATGTCAGGATCTCCTTGTCGGGATGGGCTTTTAGATTTCGTAGCCGGCTTCGCTGTGCTGGGTCAGATCGAGGCCCAGTTCCTCGTCGCGTTTCGTGACCCGGAAGCCGATCAGCAGGTCGACCACCTTGAAGATGACGATGGTGCCGACCACCGCGTAGCCGATGCTGCAAGCGACGGCGGTGGCCTGAATCTTGAGCTGGGCCAAGCCGCCGTCCGCGCCCGCCGCGTTGACGGCTTTGGTCGCGAGGATGCCGGTGGCCAGGGCCCCGAAGGTCCCTCCAACACCGTGCACGCCGAAGGCGTCCAGGCTGTCGTCGTAGCCGAAGCGGTTTTTCAAGTTCACCGCGTACACACAGATCGGGGAGACCAGCGCGCCGAGCAGAAGGGCGCCGGCGGGGGTGACGAAGCCGGCAGCCGGGGTGATGGCCACGAGTCCCGCGACGCAGCCCGAGGCGGCTCCCAGGGCGGTGGGCTTACCATGCATGAACCATTCGGCGGCGATCCACGTCAGCATCGCGGCGGCGGCGGCGGTGTTGGTGTTGACGAAGGCGTAAGCGGCCAGCCCATTGGCTTGGAGGGCGCTTCCGGCGTTGAAGCCGAACCAGCCGAACCAGAGCAGGCCCGCGCCCGTCATCACCATGGTGGTGTTGTGGGGCAGCATGTTCTGCTCGCCCAGCCCCTTGCGCTTTCCCAGCAGAATCGCGGCGGTCAGCGCCGAAAAGCCCGACAGGATATGCACGACCGTTCCGCCGGCGAAGTCCAACGCGCCCATGTCCTTGAGGAACCCGTGGGGGCCCCAGACCCAGCGGCAAACGGGGCTATAGACGAAGAGGGACCAAAGGACCGCGAAAGCCAGGAAAGCGGAGAATTTAACGCGTTCGGCGATGGCGCCGGAGATGAGGGCGACGGTGATGATCGCGAACATCATCTGGAAGGCCATGAACACCAGATGCGGGATGGTCGGTGCCATATCCTGGTTGGCGTCCCCGCCCACGCCCTTGAGCAGGCCGAAGCTGAGGTCGCCGACAAGATTATGGAAGATGCCGCCTTCGCTGAAAGCCAGGCTGTATCCGGCGACGACCCAAACCACGGAAACGACGCCGAGCATCAGGAAGCTGTGCATGAGGGTCGAAAGAACGTTCTTTTTACGGACCATGCCGCCGTAAAAGAGCCCGAGGCCTGGGGTCATCAACAGGACCATCGCCGCGGCGATCAGCACAAAGGCGGTGTCGCCGGCGCTGATCGCGGGCAGGGCGGCTGTGGCGGCAGCCGCTACGGGGGCGGGGGCGGGAGCGGCGGCAGCCGCGGCGACCGCGCCCGGCAGGGCATCGGCGGCCAAGGGTGCGGGCAGGCTGACGCCCGCCAGCAGGTGCGAAAGCATGGGACCTCCTTCGGTCACGAACGGCTCTCCATTGAACCGTAATCCACGGATGAGGCCGTCCGCGCGCGCGAAAGCGCACGCAGCAGCCGAGGGGCTTCCGCCGGGGTCGAAGGGGATCGGATGGGTGGTTCAAGCGTTGCGTCCCATCGGCTTCATCGCCGCGCGAAGAGATCGGACGTACCAAATTCCTTCGCGGCCTCAACCCTGAGGCAGAATGATCCCCATTGATAAGCAAGAATCGTTCCAAATTACAAATTTAAATTTTATTTGATAAATATCTATTTTTAAAAATCTAGAATCGGACAATTTTGTAAGTTCTGACAAACCTGCGGGTTTCTTACCAAGGCTTGTCCGACGTCGAATGGGGAAGAAAACTGGGTCGAAAAACAAAAAAAGGGCGGTCCCATTTGGGACCGCCCTTTGGAGCTTTTTTGGTTCCTCGAAGAACTATACCGCGACCACTCCGTGTTCCCCGGTGCGGATGCGCAAGGCTTCCTCCGCATCGAAGACCCAGACCTTGCCGTCGCCGTACTTCCCGCTTTGGAGCACCTTCTGCATCACTTCCAGCACGTGGGGGACGTCCCAGTCGTTGACCAGAATTTCCACCCGCACCTTGGGCAGGAACTTGATCTTCTCGCCCGAGGCTTCCGACTTGGAGCCGCGCTGGCGGCCGAAGCCTTTGACCTCGGTGACCGTCATGCCCTGGAGCAGGCCTTCCTGGGTGAGCCCTTCCACCAGCTCGTCCAGGTTGTCCGGCCGGATGATGGCGGACACCATCTTGAGGCCGTAGGTCTTATGCACCGTGGTGACCATCACGTAGACGAACCCGAGCAGAGCCCAGCCGCCGGCGATGTAGAAGCAAATCTGGGCCTCCGTGCGGTTGTCGCTGGTTCCGGTCATGTTCAAGTAGAAGATGCCCAGGCACATCAGCACGTTCAGGATCAAGCCGCCCAAGGGAATCCAAAGGTGCTTGAGGGCGCTGAAGTCCGGGCGATCCTTGTAGGCGACCCAGGTCCAGATGCAGACCAGGCCGTAGAGCACGAAGGTTCCGAAGTTCGAGGCCAGCGTGATGCCCGTGAGGCCGACGACCGATTGCACGCCGATGGCTGCGATGATGCAGGAGATCACCACCAGGACGCCGATGGTCGTGTGCGGGGTCTTGTTCTTGAAGTGCAGGAACGCGAGGAATTCAGGCAGCTCGCGATCTTCCGCCATGCCGTTGGTGACGCGGACGGCGGTATTGATGCAGCTCAGGGTCGTTCCCAGCACGGCGATGATCACCGTGAGGGCCATCGTCAACATGAGCCCGAAGCCGATGCCCGGAAGCAGGCTGTTACCAAGCAACATGGACATGTCCCCGATGGGAGCCGAGGAATTCGCCATAGCGGCCATGCCCGTGACCGTCTGGGTGATCATGACCGGAGCGGCGGCAACGACCGGAGCGGCCGCAGCAGCCGTTCCCGAAACCGCGGCGGCGGCAGCCGGGGCCGCAGGAGCCGCCACGCTGGCGATACCGGTGAGCTTTTCACTGACCATCAGGTTCGCGGCGAAGTATTCGAACAGGTAAGCCAGGACGCCCTGCACGAACAACGCGATGATGATGGCTTTGGGGATGGTCTTTTCCGGCGACTTGGTTTCCGGGGCCATCGCCGTGGCGCTTTCAAAGCCGACCAAAATCAGGATGGCGATGGTGGATTGGACCAGGACGCTCTGGATCGAGTGGAACTTGACCACGTCGTAGGCGCTGGTGAAGGCCCACTGGCTGGCATGGTCCGGATTTTTGACGCGGTACAGGATGGCCAGCACGCTGAAGACCACCAGGGCCACCCACTGGATGATGTTGATCCAGATGTTCGTCATCGTCGATCCACTGATTCCTTTGTAGGCGATGAAGCCGACCACGAAGGCGAAGACGCAACCGATGAAGGTGAGCGAGGCGTTGGACAGGGTCTGGTTGGTGAAGGCGGTGTAGAGGTAACCGATCAATGTCGCGAAGGTCGCCACCATGACGCCGGGATAAACCCAGTAGAACAGGTGGGCGGCCCAACCCGTGGCCAACTTGGCGAAACGGGCGATGGAGGTCGGCAGGGCCCTCTTTTGCTTGCGGGAATCCAGGAAGGCCTGCTGGGCGAAGAACGTGCAGCTGGCAAAACCAGCTTGGGGATAGATTTTCGCCAACTGGGCGTAGGAAAGCGCCGTGAGGAAGGCCAACACAAGGGCCACTAAAATGCCGGCCCACATGTCGGGTCCAGCCGACGCTCCGCTGGGGGTGGTGGCCGACGCTTGCATCTGATAGGTGATCCAGAGGAAGGCGCCGGGGGCGATGAGGGCCATCGCATTCATGGATGACCCTAAGAGACCGAGTGTCGGCTTAATGCCCGACACATTTTCTTTTGCTTCAGCCATGGTAGGCCTCGAAAGCTTCAGTCCCGGCGCCTTTGCTCGGGATCGGGAATGGTTCACTCGCGGAAAGGGTCACCTTTGACCGATGTACCCAGTAGATAAAGCAAGTTCAATGCCAAGTCGGAAGGCCCGTTAAATAAAAGGATTTCCAGGTTTCCTTCTGAAAAGGATGACGCTTTTGTCAGCTGTTACACTGGTGTCATCGAATGACAGGGAATGAGTTCCAGGAGGAGCGCCGCGAAAAACGAAGGCACACAGCGCTTTATCGAAACAAGTCCTTAAGTTTTATTGGAAAACCCGGAAAGGGCGCGAATCAGTGCCGCTTAAGTGTCCTTTGCCCAGAAGGACGATATGCCCAATCCGGGCGCAGAAATGCCCGACTTTCGGTAAATTAAGGATTTTTGGAAACTTTTCCCTTGGGAAAGTCCAGGGAGGGGGAGAGACAAGGGAGCATCCCCCCTTCCGGCCGAAATGGAGTTGGGCGAAAGATAGAAATGACTTATTGGAACAGCCGTCCGCAGGCAGGAGGGTTTTTTTTGCGCACTCCATCTTCCCTAAACCGCCTGGGGAGGCGGGAGATACCGCCCAAGCGTCCCCGTATTGAATCGTGCACCGCATTTAAAGAGGGGAGAGGGACCGTCCGCGGAATGGCGAGGCGCCGCTTGGAATACGCCTTGGGAAGGACGAAGTCAAAAGCGGAACACGAAGCCCGCCAAGCAGCTTCCAGGAATTTAAAAGGGGGCTGAACGACCGAGGGAAGCCCCAGGATTTTTCCGCCCGGGAAGCGACCCAAAAAAAATCCGCCTCCGGCTGGGCGCCGGAGGCGGGAGTGGAACTAAACGACCGTTCCTTGCGGCTTAGAAGGAGTAGTAGGCCGCGTAGGTGATGGTCTGCTGGAATTCCGTCGACGGGGCCGAGCTGTTGTAGCTGCTGTAGCTGAAGCTCCCCGGCGTGTTCGCGGTGTCGTCCAAGCGGTATTCCAGAATGTTGGATACCGGGCCCGCAACGTACTTGAGGGTGACGGTGTAGTCGTTGAGCTGGGCGCCCGCATCCGGTTCAAACCAGCTTTCAACGCGGGGGGACAGGCTCAGGTTCGCGATCGGGGTGGCATAGGTCGCGTACAGAGCGTACCCCTGTTGCTTGGGGCTACCGAACGCGTCCGCAGCTTCCTTATTCGGCGCGATATTTTCGACCAACAGGTATTCGCCCGCGAAGTTCAGGCTGCTGTTCAGGGTGTAGGTGGCAACCAGATTGAAGTAGTCATTGTCCTGAACCAAGGTCGTATCGGGGCTATACGCGTTCGGGTCGAGGTAGTAGATCCCGGTCAGGCTCAGGTTCTTGATGCCCGAGTAGGCCAGAGCGCCGCCGAAGCCCTTGGCGGAGTTCGAAGCGGTGTCCACATCGTTGCCGTTATCCGCCCACACCGTCGCCACCAAGCTGGACGGCAGGGTGTAGTCGAGCTTGACGCCGACTGAATACAGCGGTTCGTTCTGGAAGAGCAGCGAACGGCTGAAGTTGGCGTTGCTGGGCAGGTAGGTGACTTCGTTCCCCACCGAGGTGCCGAACTTGCCCAGGGTGAATTTGGCGTTCCCGAAGGTTTCGGTCAAATAGGCCTGGCCGATTTGCAAGGAGTTGGTGGTGGTGTTACCGTTGACGCTGCTGTCGTAAATGTCGGCTTCCTGACCGAACAGCAGATCGACGTAGTAGCCGGTGTTCGAGGCCTTATCGCCCTGGGTCAGAGTCAGCTCTCCGCCGCCCAAGGTGAACTGGTTTTCGGTCGTATCAAAGGCCCTGCGGGTGAGCGAAGCGGACGAAGCGGGATTGTTTAGGCTCTGCTGATAGTAGGCGTAGGTATATCCTCCCAAAGTGATGTTGCTGTACCAAGGGGCCGGGGTCGGGGCCGGGGTGGCAACGACCGTCGCCATCGGAGTCGCGGCGGCGGTCGGCGCAGGGGTGGCGTCCGCGAAGGCGCTGCCGGCGACGGCAGCGGCTCCGAGCGCCACGGCGCCGAAGGCGGTGCGGGTGATGCTCTTCATTGAATTCCTCCTTGTGAGGTGATCTTTCCTGGGGGCGCAGTTAAAAGAAAGCGACAGCTTTCTTTGGCAACAGCGGTCCCTCCATCGTCTCTCGACGCGACCAGTGCGCCGGGATTTTCCGTCCGATAAAAGGATGTTTCTCAGAGGACTTTTTGTCTAGAAAAAGCCTTCACTTCGGAACCCGCTTGTTACATCCACGGTATATGCAAGACCAATGCCAAATTAAGAACGGGAAAACCGTTGGAATTATTAAGAAAAACAAAAGGAGGAAAGTTACGCTTTTGTCATTCTCGACACGGGGGTCGTTTTTAACATTCAGTAAAAAAGGAAAGCGATCGAGTGGAAACGGATAAATACTTGGGCTAAAAGCGGCATTCGGACAAAAAAAACCACCTCGCGGCGTCTAGTGCCAGCGCCTCCCCAGGTTTAGGCACCAGACGCCGCGAAGCGGTCGGCTCGGCTTCCGAATGGAAACGGAAGGCGAGAGGGGCTTGTCCTTTTTTAGGACAATTATTTGAGGTCTTCCGAAAGCAACAGGGCTTCCGCAATTTCCCGCATGGGCTTGCGTCGATTCATGCTTTCCTTTTGGATAAAGCGGTGCGCGGTCGGTTCGTCCATGCCCCGTTTTTTCATCAACAAGGTCTTGGCTTTGCCGATCATTTTGCGGTTCTCCAAGTCTTCCTGGAACGCGGCGGTCGCCGACTGCAGACGGGCGTTTTCAATGGCGATGGCCGCCTGTCCGGCGATCAACGCCAGGAGCTTGATATCCTCTTCGCTGTAAACACGGGACGTCTGGGAATAACTATTGATGACGCCGATCGCCTGCCCCCGGATCATCATCGGCACGCAGAGCATGCTGACGATCCCTTCCTGGCGGGCGATTTCCCGGAACCCGAAGGTTTCATCGTCCGTCACATCCAGGATGACCTGGGGCTGATGCGTCGCTAAAGCCTTGCCGGAAACGCTTTTATCCACCTGGACGTTGGGCTTATCCCGATAAGCGGGAGAAAGGCTCTGCGTCGCGGCGATGCTCAAGGAGCGCGTCGCTTCGTCGTACAAGAGAATGGACACGATTTTGCTGTCCATCAAATCCGCAGTGCAGGAAACGATCACTTGGAGCACATCGCTGAGACTTAGGTCAAACCCAAGCACTTGGCTGATGCGGTGCAAAAGATTCAGTTCCCGGGCACTCTTTGTCGATCCATCGGTCATGACAGCCTCGTCATTGGAGATGCCCAGGAAAAAGCAAATACCGTGCCAATGAGAAAAGAAAAAAATAAGGAAGCTTCCAAAACAGGAAAAAACCTTAAAATTAAAGGGATTTACAGAATCAAGAATAGCGACAATGGAACAAGGAAGCGAAAAATCCTACGGATGGGCAAACAGAAGGTTACAACAATGTCAGAACCGACAATGAACCCGCTTTTCCTTGACCCAGAGAGGGCGCCTTGTCTAGAATCAGCATGGCTTCTATTGTTTTCCGGGGAATTAGGCCTTGGACCGCTCGGTCGTTTGTCCGGGAAAACACTGCCTTGAACACGGTTCCCCCATTTTCGCCGCCAAAGGAACCGCTTTAGACCTGCGGCAACCCGAATTTTCTTCCACAAGAGGGACACGTATGCCAGCGATTGAACGAGTGCACGCCCGAGAAATCCTCGATTCCCGCGGAAATCCCACCATCGAAGTCGACGTGCTCCTTAGGGACGGTTCCTTTGGCCGCGCGGCGGTTCCTTCCGGAGCCAGCACGGGCATTTACGAAGCCGTCGAACTCCGGGACGGCGACAAGAACCGTTACCTGGGCAAAGGCGTGCAAAAGGCCGTCGAAAACGTCAACAAAATCATCGCCCCCAAGCTCGTCGGCATGGAATCCGACAATCAGCGCGCCCTGGACAGCTTCCTGATCGCCTTGGACGGCACCGAAAACAAGGGCAAGCTCGGCGCCAACGCCATCCTCGGCGTTTCCATGGCCGCCGCCAAAGCCAGCGCGGCCGCCGCGCAACTGCCCCTGTACCGCTACCTGGGGGGCACCAACGCCAACCAGCTGCCCGTCCCGATGGCCAACATCATCAACGGCGGCAAGCACGCCGACAACAAGGTCGACTTCCAGGAATTCATGGTCATGCCGGTGGGAGCCAAGAGCTTCACCGAAGGCCTGCGCATGGTCGCGGAAGTCTTCCATGCGCTGAAGTCGGTGCTTAAGAAGGCCGGCCACAACACCGCCGTCGGCGACGAAGGCGGATTCGCCCCGAACATCGAAAACGAAGAAAGCATCAAATACATCCTGGAAGCCGTTGAAAAGGCCGGCTACAAGCCCGGGCGGGACAAGGACATCGCCATCGCCATGGACTGCGCCAGCAGCGAATTGTTCGAAGAAGGCGGCAAGAAGGGCTACAAGTTCTGGAAGTCGAATCCCGGCAAGATTTTCACTTCCGCGGAAGTCGTGGATCTCTTGGCCGGTTGGGTCGAAAAATACCCCATCATCAGCATCGAAGATCCGCTGGACCAGGACGATTGGGCCGGCTACCAGCTGATGACGGAGCGCCTGGGCAAGAAGATCCAGATCGTCGGCGACGATCTTTTCGTCACCAACCCCAAGCGCCTGAAGGACGGCATCGAGAAGAACGCGGCCAACGCGATCCTCATCAAGGTCAACCAGATCGGCACCTTGACCGAGACCTTCGACGCCGTCACCATGGCGCAGAAGGCCGGCTGGACCACGATCATTTCGCACCGTTCCGGCGAGACCGAGGACGCCACCATCGCCGATATCGCCGTGGCCCTGAACTCGGGCCAGATCAAGACCGGTTCGGCCAGCCGTACGGACCGTATCGCCAAGTACAACCAGCTCCTGCGTATCGAGGAAGAGCTGGGCGCCGCTGCCGTCTATCCCGGCAAGGCCGCTTTCTACAACCTCTGACCGGCCCGAAGGCCGTGCGCTCCGAGGACGGGAATACGGAAGCCTCCCGCCTGAGGCGCGCGGCCCTCGAACTCCGCGATGCCCTTCCGATCCCGGAACGGGCGGCGCGGAGCTCGGCGATCTGGAAGCGCCTGGTGGAAGTCCCGGAATTTCGGGACGCCCGCCAGGCGCTTTTTTTTGTCTCCTTTGGTTCGGAAGTGGACACCGCGCCGATGCGGGAGCGGGCCCGCATCCTGGGAATGGCCGTGGCGGTGCCGAAATGCGTTCCCGCGACGAAATCCATGCGCTTTCATCTCGCGCCTTCGGAACGCTTGTTGCTTCCGGGAGCCTACGGCATCCTGGAGCCGCCCGAGGACGCGCCGGAGGCGGACTTGACCCTCGCCACGGCGGTGCTGGTGCCGGGTTCGGCGTTTGACCGCAACGGCAACCGTTTAGGGATGGGAGCGGGCTATTACGATCGCTGGCTTCCCGAAGCGGGCCGGGGAATGCCCCGTATCGGGCTCGCTTTTGATGTCCAACTGTTCGACGCGGTCCCGGTCCAAGCCTGGGACCAGCCTTTAGATATCCTGGTCACCGATCGGGAAACCCTGCGCTTTCGCCGTTGAATCAGGGTTAAAATACTTTTATTCAGGAAATGCGGGCGCGAACCCGCGTCGAAATGGGGCGAAGGCGCCTCCCCAATCTTTCCCGGAAACCAATGCCGTCGTCGTTATTCCTGTTGCTGTTGTCGCCCTTGGCCGGAGCGATCCTTTTCGCCGCAGCCGGTCCGGAAGCCGACTTCCTCCGGGGGATTTGGCGCCATCCCGGGCGCAGGTTGGCGTTCGCCGGCCTCTTGGCCGGAGCGGGAAGCCTTGCGACCCTCGCCGCTGGGTTAGGAACGGTCGGCGTCCTGAACGCTCTGGCCGACTTTTTCGTATTTTGGGCACTTTTGGGGGCGCTTTACGGATGTTCGGCGGGCGTGGAGTGGGGCGAAGGCCTGCGGGGCCGTCCTTGGGTGAATGGCCTCCTTTTGGCGGCGGGGGCCCTGGCCGCCAACGTATTCGGCACCCTGGGGGCCTGCCTGCTTTTGCTGCATCCCCTCTTGAAGGCGAATCAAGCCAGGCGCCGGCGCGCCCATACGTTCCTGTTCCTGATTTTCATCGCGGGAAATTGCGGCGGGCTGCTTTCGCCCTTGGGCAATCCCCCGCTTTTGATGGGATACCTTCGGGGCGTGCCCTTGGCTTGAGATCTGCGCCTGTTCGGTGAATGGCTATTCGTGAACGGGACCCTTTTGACCCTTTATGCGATCGCGGAAAATTGGGCCTTCTCCCGGGAAGCCCCGGAAATTCGCGCGGAACTGACGGCATCCGGGGTCGCCGGGCCTTTCCTGGCCCGGCTGAAAGGCGGCCGACGTCTGGCCGCGGTCGTGGGCTTGGCCTTTGCTTTGGCGGCCTTTTCCGCGGGCGTGGTTCCCTTGATCACGGCTCGTTTCGGGGAAATCGAAGGGGCCCTCATTTCGAAAGCCGCGGAAGCCGTAGGCTTGGCGCTGGCCGCGTGGGCGGCCCTGCGTCCCGCTAAAAGAGCGCCGGATCCTGGGCCAGTTTGGGAAATGGGAGCGCTTTTTGCGCCCCTCTTTTTCGCCCTGCCGTGCGCCTTGGAAGCCCTGAAAACGGTCGCCTGGGCCGCGCCCGCCACTCCGAAGGCCGCGTTTTGGTTGGCGGGAGGCTTGAGCGCCTTCGTCGACAACGCGCCGACCTACGCCTTGGTGGGAGGATGGACGGCGGCGGCGAAAGGGCTGGACCCGAACCATCTTGGGGACTTGGCGTCGCGGTTTCCGGAATCGCTGGCCGCTTTGAGCTGCGGGGCCTGCTGGCTAGGGGCCTTGACCTATGTCGGCAACGCTCCCAACGCGCTGGTGCGCGCCGTGGCGGAACGCAATGGAATCAGATTACCCGGATTCCTGGGATACGCTGGGCTCGCAGCGGCGCTGCTTTTACCGGTTTTTTGGGCGGCCTCCTGGCTCTTCTTTTGACGGATGAAGGACAAGGGTAAAAAAAAGGCGGTCCTTTAAAAGGACCGCCTTCGCGAAGCTTCGGGTAGTTAAGACGTCCGCGGTGGGACCGCCTTCAGCCGCCTATTGCTCCGCCGGCAGCACGATATAGGCGCTTTGACGGCCGCGCACCAGCAACAGCACCGCGTCCTGGCCTTCGTCGATATTTTTGCTTAACGCGTCCCAAGCTGCCTTGTTGGGGATGCGCTTCTGGTTGATTTCCATCAGCACATCCCCGGGTTTGATACCGATGCGCGCCGCGCTGGAAGTTTCGACAACCCCATCGACAATCACCCCATCGGGAACCGCCAAGCCCCGTTTGGCGGCTTCCTCAGCGCTGTTGTTGATGACCCGGAGTCCGTGCCAGGTCCCCGGATCCTCCCCCGCCTTGAGTTGGTCCGGCGAAACGGACAGCTCGATGGCGCGGCCTTCCCGCCAGGCTTTCAAAAGGAGGGTCTGCCCTGGATCCGCCTCGTAAATGCGGGTGCGCAAGGCGGCCGAATTCGGGACCGGCTTGTCGTTGAGGCTCAGGAGCACGTCCCCGCGCCGCAGCCCCGCCTTGTCGGCCGCGCCGTTGGAGGCGACGTCCGTGACCAGGACTCCCGAGGACGCGGGCAGTTTCAAGGCCTGGGCCAGCCGTTCATCGACGTCCTGGGTGAAAAATCCGAGCTTCGGCGCGACCACGCGTCCGTTGCGCAGCAGATCCGGAACGCTGCGTTTGATGAAATTCACGGGGATGGCGAATCCGATGCCGATGCTCCCCTCATTGGGTGTGCTGATGGCGGTGTTCATGCCGATCACTTCCCCGTAAATGTCGCAGAGCGGACCGCCGGAATTCCCGTGGTTGATGCTGGCGTCGGTTTGGAGGTAGTTCTGGTACTTGGCGGCGCCCTCGCCGGTGAAGATATTGGTCCGTTCCTTGGCGGAAATGACGCCGACGGTGAGGCTATGGTCAAACCCGAAGGGGTTGCCGATGGCGATGGCCCATTGCCCCACTTTCACCTTTGAGCTGTCGCCCAGCGTGGCGTTGGGCAGGGGGTGCCCCACCTCGATCTTCAACAAGGCCAAATCCACGTTGGCGTCCTCGCCCACGACCTGGGCCTTGGCCTCGGTTCCATCCACGAGACGCACCATGATTTCGTCGGCGTTGGCGACGACATGGGCGTTGGTGAGAATGAGACCTTCCGGACTGTAGATGAAGCCCGAGCCCAGGCTTTGTCGTTTCAAGGTCCGAGTACCGCCTTGAAAGGGGTCGAACCCGTAAAAATCCTCCCAGAATCCTCCCAGCCGCTGGCGGATGTACTGCGTCGTGGAAATGTTGACCACCCAGGGATTCGCCAATTCGGCGACTTGGGTGAAATCTTCCGCCGCCTTGACGACCATGGGCGAGGGTTTCCGGGGAGTCGAGTCCTCCGCGGCGGCGGATAAAGGGTGCAACAGAAGGAGAGCCGAAGCCGTCAGAAGGGCGAAGCGCATGGGCGGACCTAGGGAAGGGTGGCGGAAACCGGACAGAATGATCATAGGATAAGACGCCGAAATGCGCGCCCTGGTTTCAGTTTTTGTGTTTGGACAAAAAAAAGCGCGGCCCCTGAAGGAGCCGCGCTGGAGCTTTGCGAAGACGTCTAGAACAGGAAAATGACCACCACGCCGAGGGCGACGATGATTCCGCCCATGACCCAGGGGTTCACCCCCGGGCTGGATTCGTTTTCCGCCGCCGGAGCGGCCGCAGTCGTGGGAGTCGCCGCCGGAGCCGCCGCAACCGCGGAGCCGCCGGGCCGATTCGCCGCGACGTAGGCCGCCAGCTGGGTGTTGCTGGGGTCGGTCTTGATGGCCTTATCCCACCACAGGAAGGCGTTGGTCTTGTCGCCCTTTGAATAGTATTGGTTGCCGTAGCCCTGGTACAGCTTGCCGAGGTAGCTACGCAGGCCCTGGTCCGCCGGGTTCAGCTTCAGCGCGTATTCCAGATAGCTGATGCCGGCGCTATAGGATTTTTTTCCGATAGAGGCATAGCCCAAACCGCGGTAAGCCGGTTCGCTATGCGCATCCATTTTCACCGCTGCGCCGAAATATTGGGCAGCGTTGTCGTACTTCTGCTGACCGAGCAGTTGGTTCCCGTAGTTCACGTAATCCGCCGCAGTGGCGGCGTGAACCAAAGCCGGCACAACCGCCAGCAGGGCGAGAAGTCCAAATCTTGAAATAGCGTTGCTGTATGCACGCATGAACCACTCCATGACACGCGATGCGCCGCGCCCCGGCGTGAGGGCATTAAGGGATTACAGTTTACAGAAAAACGTTGCGTTCGTCACCTTTTTGAAGCTGTTTTAGGAAAAAAATGTTCCCGAGCTATTTCATACTTTGAAACAAAGAAAATAATTTTTACACCTTGAGCGCGAAGGGACCTTCACTTTTTTTTCGAAGATGGGGTCGACTTTTTTCCGGAGAGTTCCCGCGCGCGCGCCTCCAAAATTGTTTTTTCCAAGAAAGTCACCAGCGGAGCCGCCGCCTGGAACGCGGCCAACACCTTCTCCTCGAAGCGCGGCGAAAAAATTTCCGCATCCGCCAAGGACCGCAAACGAAAAAAATGCCGCCGCTTCAAATCGTCCGCATCAGGGTGATCCGAAGGGTAGCCTTTGGGGACGCGCTTGAGTTCGTCCGATCGCCAGAGCTCCACGCCTTCCGCTTTGAGTTTCTTCCAATCCGAATCCGCGGCCGCGATGCGATCGCGCACGGCCTTGAGATCGGACGGTTCCGGCATCCAGAGCCCTCCACCGGCGAAACTTTCACCGGGTTCGAGGTGCAGATAAAACGCCGGAAGATGGACATTGCCGCCGTCCTGCGGCCTTCCGAAATGGGCGGCGACGTTGGTTTTATAGGGCGTCTTATCCTTGGAAAAGCGGGTGTCCCGATAGATGCGGAAAATTTTGGATTCAAGACCGCCCGGATGGAATTCCCCGATTTTTTCCGCCAGTCGTTCGACCGCGGCGCGGAACGGGAGTTTCACTTCCTTTTCATAGCGGGCTTTATTTTCCGTAAAAAAGGCGCGTTCGTTGTTGAACTTCAGCTCCACCAAAAACTGGAAAAGACTTTTGTCGATGCGGGTGCGTTCGCTCATGGAGGTCCCTAAGAGGAATCGGATTTTCAAAAAAAGATACGGCCCATTGTAGGAGAGAGAGGGGGGAGGCTTCCAGAGAAGAGACGTAAATCCTATGCTCAGCCGGGGAACTGCGAGGCAAAACGTAAAAATTTCAAATTTGAGGAAGCATCCGGCTTTTCCGCAAAAAAAAGCCTGCCCCCTTGCAGGGGCAGGCTCGGTTCTTTCACGCGATTTTCACTGCGGCGGAGGCGGAAGGCTCAAATCTTGTCCCCCCGACGCCGGCGCCGCGCCCGGGGCAGGGGGGAGCCCCGCATCCGGAGCCGCAGGCAGGCCCGCATCCGGAGCGGCAGGAGCCGCCGCGGGGGCCGTGGAAGTTGTGGGGGGGAGCCCCGCGTCCGGAGCCGCAGGCAGGCCCGCATCCGGAGCGGCAGGAGCCGCCGCGGGGGCCGTGGAAGTTGTGGGAGGGAGCCCGGCGTCCGGAGCCGCGGGCAGGCCCGCATCCGGAGCGGCGGGAGCCGCCGCCGGGGCCGTGGAAGTTGTGGGAGGGAGCCCGGCGTCCGGAGCCGCGGGCAAGCCCGCGTCGGAAGCGGGCACCGCCGACGGAGCCGGCAATCCGGCATCCGCCGCGTTGCTCGTCGGTTTCACCGGAGCGGCGGGAGCTTTCGGGGCTTCGGCTTTGGCTTCAGCGGCCTTCTTCTTGGCCTTTGTCGAAGTACCGATCTTCAAGCCTGCGCTATCGCGTCGCGCCTCCGACTCCAAGGCGAGCACCATCGGGCGTTGCTTGTAGTTGGCGAGCTGGCCGTCTTTCAGCAGCCAACTATCGACCACCTTCACCGACGACATGCGTTCGAAGACGCCGGTCACGATGACTTCCGTGGCCATCTTGCCGTCCGGAAATTTCACGGACACCTTATCCCCGACTTTGATCCCGTCGAGACGCCCACGGTCGATATAGGTGGTATCGAGCAAGTCGTAATTGCTCGTGATGATGTGAATCGGTCGGTCGTACTGGATCCGCGCTTCGAGCAGGCACGGAAGGGCTGGCGTCAAGGCCAGGCCCAGGAGGAGGGCTCGCGTACGCATGGGTAGGTTTAAGCTCCAGCGCGGGACAAAACAACGGTCCGGCATTCGGTACCCTAGACTTTAGCATTCCCGCGCCTAGGGCGTCAATTCTTCAAGTCCATAAGACTTTCTAAAGCCCGGCATTGACCGTAAGCTCCGGGCTTGGCATACTCATGCGCTTTCCCGCGGCGTCCAAACGTCGCGCGATTTCAAGGAGAGGTGGCCGAGCGGTTGAAGGCGCACGCCTGGAAAGTGTGTATACCTGAAAGGGTATCAAGGGTTCGAATCCCTTCCTCTCCGCCAGCTTAAAAGCCCGTCGGTTTTCCGGCGGGCTTTTTTATTTCGGCGACAATAAAACAAAACAGGTGCACCCGGCTCCTGGGCCTGAGGCCCTAAAGCGAACGGTAGAGGGTCCTTCGGCCGTGTGGCTTGAATTTTAGCTTGAGAAGAGGGGAACCCTTTCCTACCTTTTGATCGAGAATATTTTAAGTTCCCCTAGCTTCGCTCAGGCTTTCGGGCAAATCGGAATTTGGGTATCGGGAACAAAAAAGTCGCTTCCAACCTCAGTGAATTCCGGGCCAGGGGCTAGTTAAAAATTGAAAAATCCATTCGGTCCCAGGGTTCCAGCCTGGCAGAAAAAAGCCCAAGGGCCGAGGACGAGAGCCGCTCCCTACCCCAGTGGAGCCCAAGGCCATGAGTCCAGGAGTTCAACCGACCGTCCGGAACAGCGTTCGCCGTCGCCCCTTAGGCTCGTAGCGGAGTCCCTTGCCGGTTGCGATCCAGGGTTCTCTTTGGGTTCCCGAATCCGCTATCGCAGGATCGCCACTTTAACGCGCCCGCGGGCGACCACGCTTAGCTCCGTTTTCCTCGCCAATTCCACGATATAGACGCCACCGGCCAACCCTCCCACCGTAAAGGTCATTTCAGCCCCCCCGCCCGGCGCCACCGACACCGTTTCCATTCTCTGACCCGCCAGGCTATAAAGCGTTCCGACAGTGGCGTAAACGCCGCTCGCGGGGAAATAGACCTTAAACTCTTGGCTCATGGTCACCGGGTTGGGGACAGCATGCGCCCCCGAAAGGTCCGGCCCGCCGCCTCCGTCTACGATCACGAATGACTTGGTCATCACCGTTCTGCCGCCAGCCGCCGCTTGGTAGACCAGCTGGGCCGTGTAGCTGCCGCTAGGCAAGGGTAAGCCGTGGTCGCTGATTCCATACCACGGGGCAGTATCCGATTTACCCCTATCATCCGTGAGGTAAAAGTCCTGCTCCTTTCCCCGCCCTGTCGTCGGATCGATCTGGAGGGCGTACACGGGATACTTTAATCCGGTCAATGCCGCCTGCTTATGTCCGATATCCTCGGGCAAGGCCACATGGGCCACGGCTTCGCCCGCATCGTTGTAAAGGACCAGGAGGTCCATAGGATCCATGGCCAACACCTGCACGGATTTCACCAAACTCGTCGTTCTCCCGAAACGATCGGTGTAAGAGACTTTGACACTATAAACGCCGCCTCCTACCAATTGTCCGTTGTCGTTGTCGGTATTCCAGACGACGCAAGTCGAAAGGTTGCCCTTCGAATCCGTGGACTGGCATCCCACCATTTGGCCTTTGGAGTCCAAAAGGAACCCGTTAAAGGTGAGGGTCAAGGCCGAACCCGGTCCCGTTTGATCGACGGTGGTACCGCTCATTCCAAAGGTCTGCGGGAAGATTTCCGCGGAGCCGGTGAACAGATTTTTCACCACCTCACCGGCGCTGTTGAAGATCACGATGTTCAGGGAATAGGGGACCGGGATCGGGGTCTCCGTATGCGTTGCCGATTCCGTGAAGGATTCCGTCAGTGTAAACGTTGGGGTGGCCGAATACGTCGGTGTCGAGGTCCGCGTTGGGCTCGGCGAATCCGATGGCGTATCCGTTGGTGTGACGCTAGAGGATAGCGTGAGCGTGAACGACGTCGTGGCGGTAGGAGTATCCGTCACGCTTGGCGAGGCGGAACCCGTCGGAGTGGCGGTCCAAGAGACGGAGGGGGACGCCGATGGCGTGGCCGAGCCGGAGCCCGTCGGAGTGGCGGTCCAAGAGAACGAAGGGGACGCCGATGGCGTGGCCGAGCCGGAGCCCGTCGGAGTGGCGGTCCAAGAGACGGAGGGGGACGCCGACGGCGTGGGCGACTCGGAGCCCGTTGGAGTGGTGGTCCAAGAAACCGAGGGGCTAGCCGACGGCGTGGCCGAGCCGGAGCCCGTCGGAGTGGCGGTCCAAGAGACGGAGGGGGACGCCGACGGCGTGGGCGACTCGGAGCCCGTTGGAGTGGTGGTCCAAGAAACGGAGGGGCTAGCCGACGGCGTGGGCGAGTCGGAGCCCGTAGGAGTGGCGGTCCAAGAGACGGAGGGGGACGCCGACGGCGTGGGCGAGTCGGAGTTCGTCGGTGTTTCCGTCGCTGTTGTCGTCGAAGTAGGCGTCCCAGTAGGGGTGATGCTCCAAGTTTCGGAGGGGCTGCCCGTCGCCGTCGCGGACGGAGTTGCCGATGCCGAAGGACAAGCGACGGTGAACGGCACACAATTTTGGGCGTCCACCGCTGTCGAAGGGGTGTTGAATTTCAACTGGCCAGGGTCTCCCATGCCGACGCTGATAAAATAGGTATGGCAAGGGAGCAAATTGTTCGGAAGCGTTACGTTCACCGCCAGGTTATAGCTGGCCAAGGAAGTTCCCGGAACAAGGGCTGGACATCCTGTGGTGACCGCCGCCGCCCCTCCGCCACAAGCGTCCCCGATCAACACGTTGGCGCCTGGTTCCAACGCGCATTGGGAACTTACCACTATAAAGTAGTTCGGAATCGTGCCCGGCGCTGAAGTGCTTGGATCGAAGGTATAAGAGCCACCCCTAGGGTGGAGCCGGGGACCGGATTAGGGACGCTGAGCGCGTTAAGCCCCACCGTAACAACTTTTGCTGAAACCGAAGCCGGCAAGCCGAACAGGGTCCATGTCGCCAACAGCGCAATCCCAGTTTTAAACCAAGACCGATTCATTCCTACCGCCTTTAATGAAATGACAAGAAGGGCTGGGATGCTTTAAGGTTTAAGAAACCTATCATGGACTTTTGTTGCGCCAATACAATAGGTATTTTTGTACAGCCTCCCGGCCGGGGCGGGCTCTGCCCCTTTGCCCTGAGGGTTGTTTCGAATTTTGCCCTTTGCCCTTGGAATCAAGAACGAGGCCGCAGTTTTCGCTTTGAGCGGCCCACCAAGGCATCTAGGGAGACGAAGGCTGAATCCGATTTCGGCGTTTTGGACGTTTCAACATTCAACGGGATCATGGTATTTATCCAATACACCAGAAATAATGGGGTTCGGATAAGCGCTGGACCGACCAAGTCAGTTCGGTTCGGGTGCCAAACGCGTTCCCCCTGGCTAATCGGTCGTCTTGCCTCGTTCGGGATGGGTCGATTCTTATTTAAAAATATTCTGATAGGATTTGGAGAAATTTAATGGGTTTTAAAATAAAGAATAAGCAGGAAAACCCCTGGGGCGGTGAAAATCCGCGGGTGTAAGTTTCATTTCTAAAGATAGCCTTAAAAAATGAAGGGTGGATTTTAGGGTTTGAACCGAAAAAGCCTTGATAATAAAAGAAAATCCAAACAGAAACTCTGGCATCCGAGTTGCATAGGTCTTGGGTTCAGTTGCACTCGAGGCGTTTTGTGAGCGGATCCCAACTTCCCAAAAATGTCGACCCCACCCAACATCCGGACCTTGAAGAGGACCAGGATATCAGTTGGAACATGCGCCTGTGGAAGCGCGTCCACCGGGTCTTGATCGGTGGAGCCAAGGATTTGAACGACCAAGGCCTTTTCCACAAGGTCGCCCTCATCCCCATTTTGGCTTGGGTCGGCATGGGAGCGGATGGCCTCAGCTCATCCGCCTATGGTCCGGACGAAAGCTTCAAGGTCCTGCAACAAAGCCAGTACCTGATCCCCTTCGTGGTTCTGGCCTCGATGCTGACGATTTTCCTGATCGCCACGGCCTATAGCCGGGTCATCGAACTCTTTCCCAACGGCGGCGGCGGCTACGTGGTCGCCTCCCATCTGCTGGGGCCGAAGTCGGGACTGGTTTCGGGCTGCGCCCTGACCGTGGACTATGTCCTGACCATCACGGTTTCGGTGGCCGCCGGTATGGACGCCTTGTTTAGCCAAATGCCCATGGAATGGCAGCACCTCAAGCTCGGCGTCGAGTTGTTCCTGTTGTTGGGCCTGATCATCATGAATCTGCGCGGTGTGCGCGAGAGCGTCATCGCGGTGACGCCCATTTTCATGCTTTTTGTCCTGACCCATATCCTGTTGATCGGCTCCGCCTTTTTCGTCCATTGGGACCAGGTGCCGACGGTCGCGGCATCCGTGCCCGCGGGCTTCCATCAGGGCGTCGCGGTCCTGGGCTTGGCCGGGGTTTTGATGCTGTTTTTAAAGGCCTATTCCATGGGCGCCGGCACCTACACCGGAATTGAGGCGGTTTCCAACGGGCTTTCCATTCTCCGCGCGCCCCAGGTCCATACCGGAAAAGTGACCATGCGCTACATGGCCGTTTCCCTGGCCTTGGCTTCGGGCGGGCTGTTCCTTGGGTACATGATCGCGCATGTCCAGGTGACCCCGGGCCAGACCATGAACGCCGTGTTGGCGGAGGAAGTCTTCGGCGGACATGGGATTTTTGGGGCCAGCCGCTTTTCCAGCCTCGTGATTTGGCTGACCCTGGCATCGGAGGCGGGACTCCTGGTCATCGCCGCCCAGACCGGCTTCATCGACGGACCGAGGGTGCTTTCCAATATGTCCCTCGACGGCTGGATTCCGAAGCGCTTCGCTTCCCTGAGCGAACGCCTGACGATGCAAAACGGGGTCCTGGTCTTCGGGCTTGCGGCCATCGGGGCCTTGCTGATCACCCACGGCAACGTCGATACCTTGGTGGTCATGTATTCCATCAACGTGTTCGTGACCTTTTCGCTGACCGTGCTTTCCATGACCCTGCATTACTGGAAGGGCCGAACCGAAATTCCGGACTGGATCAAGGGCATCACCGTGCAGATTTTGGGCCTGATCCTGTGCGGCAGCATCCTTCTGGTGATGGTCTTCCAAAAATTCATGGCCGGCGGCTGGATCACCCTGCTGGCCACGGGCATCCTGATCGTCTTCTGCCTGGCGGTGCGCCGCTATTACGACAGCGTGACCCAACGGCTCAAGCGCCTGGACGACCAGCTGATGGGGCTCGCCGTGGACAATGAACCCACGGCGGAGCCGATGGACCCGACGAAACCGACGGCCATCATCGTGGTCCACGGGTACAACGGCGTGGGGCTGCATTCCCTGTTTTCGATCTTCCAGATTTTCTTCCCCGGCCATTTCAAGAACGCCATTTTTGTGAGCATCGGGGTGGTCGACAGCGGCAATTTCAAGGGGCATGACGCCTTGGAACGGATGCACGCGGAGGTCAAGGCGGACTTGGAACGCTACGTCGTTTTCGCCCGCCGCATGGGCATTCCGGCCAGCTATGAAATGGAATTCGGGACCGATGTCGTCGGTCCGGCCTCGAAGTTGTGCAGCCAGATCGTCAAGCAGTACCCCGTTTCCGTGGTTTTCGGCAGCAAATTCGTCTTCCAACGCGAACGTTGGTACCAGCGCTGGATGGACAACCAGGTCGTCTATTCCCTGCAAAATCGCCTGCAATGGGAAGGCATCCCCATGACCATCCTGCCGGTCCGGGTCTTCGAATAGCCCGCGGCGCCGCCGCCTGTTAAGATCGGGGGATCCGGATCAACGCCGGATCCCCCTTTTTTTTGGACCAGCCGCCGTGGATTCCCGACCCGCCTCGTTGCCGCCCCTGCGGCGCAGGATTTTTTTCGCCTACTTCCTGATCGTCGCGGTGTACGCCGCGGCCCTTGCCGCCTTTGCGCTGATATCAGCGAAGGCCGACGCCGACATTTTCCATAAGATGCTTTCACGGAATTACGACTCCATTCGGGCGGCGTCGGATCTTCGGGCCTGCTGGGCGGTGAAGCCCTTCACCCCGGCGGCGGCCGCCGAATTCGAGCGGACGCTCCGCTTCGCCCGCGCGAACATCACCGAACCCGGGGAGCCCGAAGCCGTCAGCGGGTTGGAGCGCGTCTACGCGGCCCGCCGCAAGGGCGGGGAAACGCCCGGGCTGGATCGGGAATTTTCCGCGAACTTGGCGACCCTGATCGAGGTCAACGAAAAGGGGATGCACCTGCTGGCGGATAAAGCCAGCCACCAAGGCCGCCGGGAACTGTGGGCCCTTCTGGTATTTTCCGTGATCACGCTGCTGTTGACCCTGCTGATCGCCCGCAGGCTCGCCCGGGGCCTCTCCCGCCCGCTCATCCAGACTTCGGCGGCGCTCTCCAGGCCGCGGGGGCTGGAGGAAGCCTTGGAGCTCCCCGAAAGCGACAGCCGAGAGCTGGAGGTCCTGCGGCGCCGCCTGCTGGAATGGTGGGAACAGGCGCGCCGCCTCCAGCAGATCAACTTGGATGAGCTTCTGGCCCAGCGGAACAAACTGGAGGCGGTTTTCGCGTCGGTGGAGGACGCGGTCCTGCTTCTGGACGGGGAAAACCGCGTCTCCCAGATGAACCGGACGGCCTGCTTGCTGCTGGGCACCGCCGCCGATTCCGCGCCGGGCCGACCCTTCGCGGAGCTCGCCGCCGGGACGGAGAACGGACGCAACCTGCTGGCGCGCCTGGACCAGCCGCATTCCCCGAAATCGGCCTTGGAGCTGGATCTGGACGGCCGCTTGCGTCTTTTTGCGTTGCGCGAGCGCGTCGTCGAGGCCCCCGAGGGGAGCCGGGCGTCCCGCCTGCTTCTGCTGCAGGACGTGACGGAACGCCGTCAGCGGGAACGTTTGGAGGATGAATTCATCGGCGTGCTTTCCCATGAATTGAAAACGCCGCTTCAAAGCCTGGGGATGGCCGCGGAGCTGATGGAAAAGCGGCGCGACCGTCTCGACCCCTCGCTCCATATCTTTTTGGACACGATTCTGGACGATTTACGCCGGATTCGGGCGGTGGCCAACGACTTCGTGCAGGTCAGCCAGCTGAACGTGCGCAGCATCCGGCTGAACCTTGAAACCGTTCCTTTGGGCGGTAAACTGGAGGGCTGGCTTCGGCCATTCCAGTTGCTGGCCAAGGAGCGCCAGGTCCGTCTGGTGTTCGAACAGGGGCCGGGGGACGGCCTTTGCCGTCTGGATTCGGTCAAGTTTTCCTGGGTCGTGTCGAATCTGCTGTCCAACGCCTTGAGGGTTTCCCGGCCCGGGCACACGGTGCGGGTGCGGGTTGAGGACCAACACCTCTTCGTCGAAATGCGGGTCGAGGACGAAGGTCCGGGAATCCCCCCGGAAGTCGAGCGACGGATGTTCGAACCCTATTTCCAGGGCCCTTCGGACCAACAGGCCGCCGGGCTCTTGGGGCTGGGCCTGACCATCGCCAAGGAACTGGTGGAAGCCCACGAAGGCGCCATCGAGTATTTCCGTGGGGAGCCCTCCGGATCCGTGTTTCGGGTCCTCCTGCCCTCCGCCCCCCGCCCCCGAAGGGACTGAACCATGACCTTGATCCCCTTGCGCGTCCTGTTGGTCGACGACGACGGCAATATACGCAAGCTTTTGAGCCTGGGCTTGACGGAGCTCGGCTGCGAGGTCGAGTCCGCCGATGGCGTCTCCGAAGCGCGCCGCAAGCTGGAACTGGGCTTCGACTTGGTGATCACCGACGTGCGCCTGGGCGCCGGCAACGGATTGGAACTGCTGGCGGCGAAGCCCCGACACGGCGAAGCCCCCCTGTTCGTGGTGATGACCGCCTACGCCAGCTTCGACAACGCCGTCGAGGCGGTGAAGCGGGGCGCGTTCGACTATCTCGCCAAGCCCTTCACCGCCGCCCAGTTGGAGCATGTGATCGCCAAGGTGCGCACGGTCGTCGAGCTCAAACGCGAGAATCGGCGCCTGCGCGCGGGCAGCGGCCGCCCGGACTTTTTCGCCGGAATGCTCTCGCCCGCCGTCCTGCGGCTCGAGGAATTCGTCCGCAAGGTTTCCCCGGTCGACGAAACCCTCCTGTTGGTGGGGGAAAGCGGCACGGGAAAGACCGAGCTGGCCCGCGTCATCCATGCCCGTTCGGCGCGCGCGGCGGGCCCTTTCGTGACCGTCTTTTGCTCGACCTTGGCCGAGGGGGTGCTTGAAAGCGAGCTGTTCGGGCATGCCCGCGGTTCCTTCACCGGAGCCGTGGCCGAGCGCGCCGGCAAGTTCGAGACGGCCCGGGGTGGGACCCTGTTTTTGGACGAGATCGGCGAGCTCTCGTCCTCGGCCCAGGCGCGGCTGCTGCGGTTTCTCCAGGAAAAAGTGGTCGAACGCGTCGGCAGCAACCAAGCCATCCCGGTCGACACCCGGATCATCGCCGCCACCAATCGCAATCTCCCGGAGGCGGTGGCCGAGGGCCGATTCAGGGAAGATCTCTATTACCGCCTGAACATCCTGGAATGCAGCCTGGTGGCCCTGCGGCATCGCCGGGAGGATATCCCCGTGCTGGCGAGCCGATTTTTGGAGGAAGCCGCTTTGTCCCGGGGCCGGGTCCGGACGCCCCGGCTCGGCCCCGAGGCGATGGAACGGCTCTGCGCCTATTCCTGGCCCGGGAACCTCCGCGAATTGCGGAACATTTGCGAACGCCTGGTGCTTTTGTGCGAAAAGGATTTGATCAGCGTGGAGGATCTTCCCGAAACGCTGTCCGCGCCGTCCGCGGCCCCGATCGTCGAAGGAGGCCTGCGTTCGTTGGAGGAAGTCGAGCGCGAGCAGATTCGGGCGGTCCTGGAAGCCGAACCCAACCAGGAACGGGCCGCCCAGATTCTGGGCATCACCACCGTGACCCTTTGGCGCAAACGCAAGCACTACGGCCTGCCGTGAAAAGGGTTTCCGCCCGTCCCTAACGAGAGGACCGCATGGCTCCCCCGCTTTATGAAATCGTCCTGGTGCGCCCGGAAATCGCCGGCAACACCGGCAATATCGGCCGGACCTGCATGGCCCTAGGCTGCCGCCTGCATTTGGTGCATCCCCTGGGCTACGTGCTCAGCGACGCCAACCTCCGGCGCGCGGGAATGGACTATTGGCCCATGCTCGATCTTGTCCAGCATCCCGATCTTGCGGCCTGGATGGCCACGGTCGAGGGCCGTGACGACGTCTATCTTTTGAGCACCAAGGCGGAGACCGTTTTTAAGGCGGGGGAAATCCCCTTGGGCGCGGTGCTCGTTTTCGGCAACGAAGGCCACGGCCTGCCCGAGGAAGTGCATGCGGTATGGGACGCACACGCCCGCCGTATCCCCATGGATTCGCGGGCCCGCAGTTTGAACCTTTCGAGTTCGGTCAGTTTGGTGTTGGGGGGCTTGATCTTTTAGGGCTGGTCGGCAGGGGCGTCCCGCTTCGCGTAGCGAAGGAGGGTCTTGGCAGGGAGCCTTATTCCGTTTTTCCAAAAAAACCCAAATAAGAGAAATAGCAGGATTCTTTTTACGCTTTTTTGACGCCCATTCCCCGCGTTTGGACGCTGTTTTGACGCCGGAAAGTCTATTCTTTCGAGCGTTCCCCCCGCTTCGAGGAGTCCACCATGGATCTCGATCTTTGGCTCGCCGGCATCGTGGTCGTCGCGCTGGTCGGTTACCTGACCTACACCGTGATCTATCCGGAAAAATTCTAGGAGGCTAACGTGCACGGTAGCGATTGGATGCAAATCATCCTGTTTTTCGTCCTCCTGGTGGCGCTGACGCCCATCCTGGGATCCTACATGGCCCGGGTATACCGGGGCGAAAAGCATCTTTTAAGCAAACCCTTGGGCTGGCTGGAAAAGCTCAGTTACCGGATCGGCGGAGTGGACGCGAGCGAAAGCATGAACTGGAAGCGCTACACCCTGGCGCTGCTCCTGTTCAACGTGCTCGGGATCGTGGTTCTTTTCGTCCTCCAACTCGTCCAGGGACATCTGCCCCTGAATCCGCAGGGCCTGGGCGCGGTCAGCTGGGATTCGGCCTTCAACACGGCCGCGAGTTTCGTGACCAACACGAATTGGCAGGGCTACACCCCTGAAACCACGATGAGCTATCTTTCCCAGATGCTCGGCCTGGTTACCCAAAACTTCAAGAGCGCGGCGACCGGCATGGCCGTGATGGTCGCGCTTTCCCGGGGGATGAACGGGCGCCAAATCCAGGCCCTGGGGAACTTCTGGGTCGACCTGGTGCGGACCACGGTCTATATCCTCCTGCCGCTTTCCTTTGTCCTGGCGGTTTTCCTGGGCTCCCAGGGTGTCGTCCAGAATTTCAGGGCTTACGACAAGGTGAAGACCCTCGAAGGCGGCGAACAGCTGATCGCCCAGGGTCCGGTCGCCTCCCAGGAGGCCATCAAGGAATTGGGCACCAATGGCGGCGGCTTCTTCAACGCCAATAGCGCCCATCCCTTCGAAAACCCCACGCCCCTGAGCAATTTCTTCGAGATGCTCGGCCTCCTGCTCCTGCCTTCGGCCTTGGTCTGGACTTTCGGCCTGCTGGTCGGCGATAAACGCCACGCCATCGCCCTTTGGTCGGCGATGTTCGTGCTCTTCGCCCTCAACCTGGGCATGGCTCTTTACGGCGAATTCTCGACGAATCCGGTCTTCCATCAGGCCGGGATGATGGAAGGCAAAGAGCAGCGCTTCGGCGTCGTCAATAGCGTGCTCTTCGCCTGCGGAACGACCGCGACCTCCTGCGGCGCGGTGAACGCCATGCACTCCAGCCTTTCGCCCCTGGCGGGCATGGCCGCCATGATCAACATCCTCGTCGGCGAGGTCATCTTCGGCGGGGTCGGCTGCGGCACCTACGGCATGGTCGTCTACGTCATCCTCACGGTGTTCATGGCGGGCCTGATGGTGGGTCGCACCCCCGAATACCTCGGCAAGAAGATCGACGGCAAGGATGTCCAGCTGGTGGTCGCCGCCATCCTGCTTCCCAATATCGCGGTCAAGCTCGGGGCGGGGATCACCTGCGTCCTGCCTTCGGCGCTTGCGAGCCTGGGGAACGCGGGACCGCACGGATTTTCGGAACTGCTCTACGCTTTCGCCTCCGCCTCCAACAACAACGGCTCGGCCTTCGCCGGGCTCAACGCCAACACGCCGCTGCTGAACGTGTCCCTGGCGATCGCCATGCTGATCGGCCGCTTCTCGGTGATCATTCCGGTGATGGCCATCGCCGGCCATATGGCCTCCAAGAAATACACCGCACCCTCGGTCGGGACCTTCCAGACCAACACCGGCCTTTTCGCCGCCCTGCTGGTTTCAGTCATCCTGATCGTCAGCGTGCTGGCGTTCTTTCCCGCCCTCTGCCTGGGCCCCCTGGTCGAGCATTTCCTGATGCTCGCCGGACGCACCTTCTAGGAGCGAGCCTACATGGAAGCCGTCTTCGACAAAAAAGCCATCGCCCTGCACGCGGCGAAGGAATCCTTCCTGAAGCTGAACCCCAAGGTCCAGGCCAAGAATCCGGTCATGTTCGTGACGATGATCGGCGCGGCCCTGACGACCGTGTACGTCCTTAGGACCCTGCTCACGGGCCGCCCGGGTTTCGCCTTTGAGGCCCAGATCGCCTTTTGGCTGTGGTTCACCGTCATCTTCGCCAACTTCGCCGAGGCCATCGCCGAGGGCCGGGGCAAGGCCCAGGCCGAATCCCTGAAAAAAACGCGTTCGGCGACCGTGGCCCGGCGCCTTTCCAAGAACGGGACCGAAGAAAAGGTCGCGGCCCCGGAACTGCGCAAGGGCGACCGGGTCGTCTGCGACGCGGGCGACGTCATTCCCTCCGACGGCACGGTGGTCGAAGGCATCGCCACGGTCGACGAATCCGCCATCACCGGCGAGTCGGCCCCCGTGGTGCGCGAGAGCGGCGGGGACCACAGCGCCGTGACCGGCGGCACCAAGGTGCTCTCGGACAGGATCATCATCGAGATCAACACCGAACCCGGCGCGGGCTTCCTCGACCGTATGATCGCCTTGGTCGAAGGCGCCGACCGCCAGAAGACGCCCAACGAGATCGCCCTGACCCTCCTGCTTTCCGGGCTGACGCTGATCTTCCTGTTCGCCGTGGTCACCCTGAAGCTCTTCGCCGTGTACAGCGGCAAGGCGGCGGGCCAGGACACGAGCTCCATGGTCGACGTCCCGGTGCTGACGGCCCTGCTCGTCTGCCTGATTCCGACGACGATCGGCGGCCTGCTCTCGGCCATCGGCATTAGCGGCATGGACCGCCTGATCCGGCGCAACGTGGTGGCCACCAGCGGAAAGGCCGTGGAGACCGCCGGCGACATCGACGTGCTCCTGCTGGACAAGACCGGGACGATCACCCTGGGCAACCGTATGGCCAGCGAGTTCGTCCCCGCGCCCGGCGTGACCGAAAAGGAGCTCGCCCAGTGCGCGCAGTGGTCCTCGCTCCAGGACGAGACGCCTGAGGGGCGTTCGATCGTGGTGCTGGCCAAGGAACGCTTCAACCTGCGGGCCGATGTGCCCCAGCCGCACGAAGCCGAATTCATTCCTTTCACCGCGCAGACGCGCATGAGCGGGGTGGACTTCAAGGACGGCCGCAAGCTGCGCAAGGGCGCCTACCAGGCGGTGAAAGCCTATGTCGAATCGCAGGGCGGGGTTTTCCCCAAGGAAAGCATGCGCGCCGCCGAGGAAGTGGCCAGCAAGGGGGCCACGCCGCTGGTCGTCTGCGAGAACACGCGGGTCCTGGGCGTGGTGACGCTCAAGGACGTGGTGAAGGGCGGCATCAAGGAACGCTTCTCCGAACTCAGGGCCATGGGCATCCGCACGGTCATGGTGACCGGCGACAACGCCCTGACCGCGGCCGCCATCGCGGCCGAGGCGGGCGTGGACGATTTCATCGCCCAGGCCACCCCCGAGGATAAGCTGGCCCGCATCCGGGCGGAACAGGCCCAGGGTCGCCTCGTCGCCATGACCGGCGACGGCACGAACGACGCCCCGGCCCTGGCCCAGGCCGACGTCGGTGTCGCCATGAACACCGGCACCCAAGCCGCCCGCGAGGCCGGCAACATGGTGGACCTGGACTCCAACCCCACCAAGCTCATCGAAATCGTGGAAGTCGGGAAGCAGTTGCTGATGACCCGCGGTTCGTTGACCACCTTCAGCGTCGCCAACGACGTGGCCAAGTATTTCGCGATCCTGCCGGCCATGTTCGCGGTCCTGTACCTGGCCCCGGGAGCCTCGGAAGGCCCCCTGGCCGCCCTCAACGTGATGCATCTGCATTCGCCCCAGAGCGCCATCCTTTCGGCCATCGTCTTCAACGCCTTGATCATCGTGGCCTTGATCCCCCTGGCCTTGAAGGGCGTCAAATACGAGGCCCTCGGGGCGGCCGCTTTGCTGCGGCGGAACCTGGTCGTCTACGGTCTCGGCGGGGTGGTGGCGCCCTTTGTGGGCATCAAACTGCTGGATATGCTGATCGTCGCCCTCGGCCTGGCCGCCTGATTTCCCTTTCGGAGCTGACATGAAGGACTTTTTCACTTCGATCCGCCTGCTGGCTTGGTTCACGGTCCTCTGCGGCGGCATCTATACCCTCGCGGTGACGGGGGTGTGCCAGACGCTCTTCAAGTCGAAGGCCGACGGCGGGCTGGTGGCGGCCAAGGACGGCAGCCTTCAGGGTTCGGAACTGCTGGCCCAGAAGTTCGCCTCGGACCGCTACTTCTGGGAGCGGCCTTCGGCGGTGGACTACAACCCCCAGTCCTCGGGCGGTTCCAACCTCGGCCCGACTTCCGCGGCCCTGAAAAAGGCCGTCGACGACCGCAAAGATGCCCTCCTGAAAGCCCATCCCGGGGCCGGCGATCCGCCGCAGGATCTGCTTTTCGCGTCCGCCAGCGGGCTCGATCCCCATATTTCCCCGGAGGCGGCCCGGTATCAGATCGACCGGGTGGCGAAGGCCCGGAATTTCGGTCCCGCCCAGGTGACGGCGTTAAAGGCCCTGGTCGAATCCTCGGTCGAGGCCCCGGACGCGGGGATCTTTGGGCAGGCCCGGGTGAACGTCCTGAAATTGAATCTGGCCTTGGACGGGATAAAGTAAACGAAAAAAGCTGGAAGGTCCCGGGGGCGCCGAAAGGCGCCCCCGCTTCATTTAGGGCCTTTCGGCTTGAAACTCGCTGTTTTCCGCGGGCGAAGGGAAGGCTAAGATAGCCGGACCCGTTCGGCCCTTTCCCCCACTGAAGACGGACCTCCATGCCTGAAGAAGCCCACCGTCCCGATCCCGACGCCCTGCTGGCCTCGCTGAAACAGGATGAGGAGCGCCAGAAGCGCGGTCGCTTGCGCGTGTTCATGGGCATGTGCGCGGGCGTGGGCAAGACCTACGCCATGCTCGAGGCCGGCGCCAAAGCGCGTTGGGAGGGCGTGGACGCCGTCATCGGCCTGGTGGAGACCCACGGCCGTTTCGAAACCGCGGCGCTGGTCGACAGCCTTCCCGTCGTGCCCCGACGCAAGATCGAACATCGGGGCACGGATCTCACCGAAATGGACGTCGACGCGATCCTGAAGCGCCGCCCCAAACTGGTGCTGGTCGACGAATTGGCCCACTCCAACGTCGCGGGTTCCCGGCATCCCAAGCGCTGGCAGGACGTCCTGGAGCTGCTGGAAAGCGGGATCGACGTCTACACCACGGTCAACGTCCAGCATTTGGAGTCGCGCAAGGAATCCGTCGAGGCGATCACCGGGGTGCCGGTGCGGGAGACGGTTCCGGACTCCATATTGGACGGGGCCGACCAGATCGAGGTCATCGACATCAGCCCGGCGGGGCTCCTGGAACGCCTTTCCGAAGGGAAGGTCTATCCCAAGGAGCGCGCCCAGGCCGCGGCGGCGAACTTTTTCAAGCCCGAGGCCCTGACGGCCCTGCGCGAGATCGCGTTGCGCGTCACCGCCGAACGCGTGGACCAGGATCTCCAGGCCTACAGCCGCGCCGCCCGCGACAAAGTCGCCTGGAACACCAACGAGCGGGTCATGGTCGCCGTGGACCATAAACCTTCCTCCGAACGGCTCGTCCGGGCGGCCCGGCGCTTGGCGGTGAGCCTGAAGGCGCCTTGGCTCGCCCTGCACGTCAGCGTGGGGGACGAGCTCGACGACAAGGCCCGCGACCAGCTCCGCCGCAATCTGGCCTTGGCCGAGGAGCTCGGCGCCGAGGTGATCGAGGTCGCGGATTCCGATTTGGCCCGGGCCCTGCGCCGGGTCGCCTCGACCCGCGACGTGTCGCAGTTGGTGGTGGGCCGGCCGCGCCGCGGGTTTCTCCAAAATATCGCCGAGGGCGGCTCCCTCCTGAGCCGCCTCACCCGCGAATCCGGGGATTTTGACGTCCACGTCGTGCGGCAGGACGACGGGGAACGCGCCAAGGAGCGCAACCCCTTTTCGCGTTTTGAGGCCACGCCTTCCCAGTACTGGTACACCCTCTGGGGCGTGGCCGGCATGGCCCTGCTGTGCGCCCCCGCCTATTACATTTTGGGCTATCGGGCCGTCGGCTTCCTGTTTTTGCTCGGCCTGCTGGCTTTGAGCCTGTTCTATTCGCTCGGTCCCGTCCTGTTGGGGGCGGCTTTAAGCGCCCTGGTCTGGGATTTTTTCTTCATCCCGCCCCGTTTCACCTTTTCGATCACGGCCAGCGAAGATTTCCTGATGATTTTCGCCTACTTTTTGGCGGCGGTGACGACGGGTTTGCTGACCCACCGGGTCCGCAGAAACCAACGGGTGCTGGAGGAACGCGAACGGCGCACCGATCTGTTGTACCGTTTGGTCTCGACGATGAGCGGCGAACCCAGCGAAGAGATGCTTTCCGAAGCGGCGCGCCTTTTGGAACGGGCTTTGAACCGTCCCACGGCGATTTTCCTGGCGACGGAAGAAGGTAAAATCCAGCTCTCGGAAAAAGCCCAGGCCTTCGGGATGACCGCCAAGGAATTGGCGGTGGCGGATTGGGCGCTCAAGGCCCGCAAACAGGCGGGCTGGAGCACCGATAACCTTCCTACTGGAGACGCGCTCTTCACGCCCCTCGTCGGCGTCCGGGACGTGGTGGGGGTGCTGGTCTGCCGGGGCCAGAATCGGCGCCTGAGCCCGGACGATGACGCTTTGATCAAGGCGGCTTCCCAGCAGTTGGGCCTTTCGCTGGAGCACAACCAGCTCGAAAAGCTTTCCCGGGACGCGGAGCTGTTGCGGGAAAGCGAACAGCTCCATCAGGCCCTGCTGAATTCGATTTCCCATGAACTGCGCACGCCCCTGACGGCCCTGCTGGGCTCGGCTTCGGCGTTGCGTGACGAGGCCACCGCGGCCGATCCCCTCCGCCGCGCCTCCTACCTTAAGGCGGTGGAGGAAGCCGGCGAGCGCCTGAACCGGGTGGTCGAGAATCTGTTGGATATGGCCCGCCTCAACAGCGGCGTTTTGGCCCCGAAATTGGACTGGCACGATCCCGGGGAAATCGTGCGCTTGACGGCGCAAAGCCTGAAGGGCCCCCTCGCCGGCCGTCCGGTGACCGTCGACCTTCCGGAGGAACTCCCGCTGATCCGGGCCGATTTCCGTTTGATCGAACATGCCCTTTCCAATCTGCTGCTCAACGCGGCCGCCTACACCCCTGCGGGCAGCCCGATCCGGATCAGCGCCGCGGTTGGCGCCGACCGCCTGACCTTGACCGTGAGCGACGAGGGGCCCGGCCTCCCGGAAAGCGACCTGGAGCGGGTGTTCGAAAAGTTTTACCGCGTCCCGGGCTCCCCGGCGGGCGGAACGGGGCTGGGGCTCCACATCACCCGGAGCCTGATGCGCGCCCATGGAGGCGAAGCCCGGGCGGCCAATCGCGCCACGGGCGGCGCCCAATTCAGCCTGGAGCTTCCCCTGGAGAGACCGCCCCAGGCGCCCGAAGAGACGTCCCGATGAAAAACGTCCGGAGGGTCTTGGTCATCGACGACGAATCGGCCATTCGCCGCCTGTTGAAGGCCGGGCTGGAAGCCGAAGGTTATAGCGTCGTCGAGGCCGTCGACGCCGAGAGCGGGGTGCGCGAGGCGGCGACCTGCGCGCCGGAGTTGGTGATCCTCGATCTGGGCTTGCCGGATCGGCCGGGAAATTGGGTGCTTGAGCGTTTGCGCCAATGGAGCACGGTTCCGGTGTTGATCCTCACGGTCCAAGACGCCGAATCGGACAAGGTGGCCCTTTTGGATGCGGGGGCGGACGACTACCTGACCAAACCGTTCAGCGTCCCGGAACTGCTGGCCCGTCTGAGGGTGCTGGAACGCCACAGCCGGGGTCCCCGCACCGACCCTGTGGTGCGCGTCGGCGCCCTGGAGATCGATCTCGCCGGGCATGTGGTCCATCGGGACGGTCAGGAGATCAAGCTCACCTCCACGGAATTCGATTTTTTGAGGGTTTTGGCCCTGCATGCGGGAAAAGTGGTGACCCAAAGGGAACTGCTGAAGCAAGTCTGGGGGCCCAATGCGGTGGAACACAGCCATTACCTGCGGATTTATGCCGCCAACCTTCGCAAAAAGCTGGAAGAGGACGCCTCCGATCCCAGGTTGATCCTCACCGAGCCGGGAGTCGGATACCGCCTCAAAGGCTGAGCTTCCGATGGTCTAAGGAAACACGAAAGGCCGCCCTCCTGCGAGGGCGGCCTTTTTTGAGGGGCGGAAAGCCCCTGAAATCCGGAAGGAGTGAGATTCGAACTCACGGTGGAGTTGCCCCCACGGCAGATTTCAAGTCTGCTGCCTTAAACCGCTCGGCCATCCTTCCCCGTAAGGGCTGGAATTATACGGCAGGAGCGCTCCAAGCACAGCCTGGAATCCGCGCACCGGCCCAAGGGTAGGGGCAGAAGGGGGCTCGGGAGGGGTGACAGGGCGCCCGGGGAATGGGAGCATAAGGGGCGCTTCGCGGGGACCGCGAAGCAAAACGGAGGCGCCTTTAGGATGCGAATCCTTGTCACGGGTGCGGGCGGGTTTTTTGGACGCCACCTAGTGGACACCCTTTCACGCCGGCGTCACGAGGTCCTGCGCCTGACCCGGGGCGCGACCGATCCCAAGGATCCGCGTCTCCTGCGTTGGGATCCCGCCCTCGGCAGCCTCGACCCCGCCGCCTTGGACGTCGACGCCGTGGTGCATCTCGCCGGCGAGGGCATCGCCCAAGGGCGTTGGAACGCCGCGGTGAAGCAGCGTCTTCGGGACAGCCGAGTGGGGCCCACGCGCCTTCTGGTGGCCGCGCTGGCCGCGCGTCCGCGTCCTCCCAAGGTCTTTCTCGCCGCCTCGGCCGTGGGGTATTATGGGGACCGTGGTGCGGCGGATCTGGACGAGTCCTCCCCCCAAGGCGCCGATTTTTTGGCGGGCCTGTGCGGGGAATGGGAGCGGGAAAGCCTCCGCGCGGCCGAGGCCGGCATGCGGACGGTCGTCGCCCGTTTCGGCCTCATTCTCGGTCCCGACGGCGGCGTGCTGAGGCGCCTGCTCCTGCCTTTCCGGCTCGGCCTGGGGGGACGATTGGGTTCCGGCCGCCAATGGATAAGTTGGATCGCCGTGGACGACGCGGTCCGGGCCGTCGAACAGCTTTTGGGGGACCCAGGGCATGCGGGCGTCTACAACCTGACTTCGCCCAATCCGGTCACCAACGCCCAATTCACCCAAAGCCTGGGGCGTACGCTCAACCGGCCCGCGCCCATCCCGCTTCCGGGCTTCGCCCTGCGACTGGCGTACGGGGAGATGGCGACGGCCCTGCTGTTGGCCGGGCAAAAGGCGCATCCGGCCCGCCTCAAAACCGCCGGTTTCAAATGGGAGCTCCCCTACGTCGGGGAAGCGATGAACCACATTCTCAAAGCCTGAAGGATCCCGCCCGCGGGCGGGCATTCTCCATCCTCGAACGGACCATGCCCCTGAATCTTTCCGAACTCGAACGCCGCCTTTCCTCCCCCCTGCCCGATCTGAGCGGCCTTTCGGCCGAGGAGCAGTTCGAACGCATCGCCGAAAAGGCGGCCGTCGGCGAAAGCATCGTCACGCCCGCCGGTCTGCTGGAACGCCTGAAGCGCTCCAAGGCCTCCGGCAAGCCCCTCCGTTTCAAGCTCGGCATCGACGCCACCACCGCCCAGATCCATCTGGGGCACGCGATTCCGCTGATCAACCTGCGCCGAATCCTGCGCATGGGGCATCAACTGGATTTGATCTTCGGCGATTTCACGGCCATGGTCGGCGATCCGGGCGGGCGCATGGAAGAGCGTCCCGCGCTTTCCGCAGAACAGGTCCGCGCCAACGTGGCGACCTACGCCGCCCAGGCCGCGCGCGTGCTCGACCTGGAGGCCCCCAATGTGCGCGTGCATTACAACAGCGCCTGGCTGGGAAAATTGACCCTTTCGGACTGGTTGAAGGTCACCAAAGGCGTGGGCGTGAGCGCCTTGCTGCAGCGCGAGGACTTCCGCAAGCGCATGGAATCCGGGCTGCCCTTGAGCCTGGCCGAGGCCGAATACGCCCTGCTGATGGGCTACGATTCGGTGACCCTGAATTCGGACGTCGAAGTCGGCGGCATGGATCAGTTCCTGAATTTCCATTTTTGCCGCAACCTGATGGAGGCGGCCGGCCAGTTTCCCGAACACTTCGTCTGTTTCGACATGCTTCCGGGCACCACGGGGGAGAGGGATTCCCAGGGGCGCCTCAAAAAGATGTCCAAGACGGGCGGCAACCATATCCCCCTGCACGCCTCCCCGGAGGAGCATTACGGCAAGGTGCTCTCCGTCCCCGACGAGGTCATGTGGATTTGGTTTCGTGAACTCACCGAAATCCGGGCCGATGAGCTCGCCGAATTGAGGGCGGCGGTGGATTCCGGCGCGCTCCACCCCAAAGAAGCCAAGCGCCTCTTGGCGCGGGTGGTCGTGGCGGTGTTCAACGCCTACGATGGCGCGCTGGTGCGCCAGGCCGAGACGGCGTTCGACCAAAAATTCGGCGCGGCCAAGGTGCTCGTCCCGGAGGACACCAAAGACGTCCCCTTGGAAGGCCACGCCAAAGCCTTGGACGCCCTACGGGCGGCGACCGGCGAGAGCGCGGGCCAGGTGCGGCGCTGGGCCCAGCAAAAAGGGATACAAAGCCTCGAAGGGGAGGCCTATGCGGCCCTGCCCGAAGAGGCCCTGGCCCTGCCCGCCTCGACCCTGGCCGGAAGGGTCGTCAAGATCGGCAAGCGCCAATATTTCAGGTTCCACTAAGGGCCGGAATTCCCGGCTAAAAGACGCGTACCACCATCGCCGGAGGGCAGCCCATGAGCCAGGGCCAGATTCGTCTGTTTGAATCGTTCGAAGTCCGGAGCCTGCGTTTGCGCAATCGGATCGGGATGGCGCCGATGTGCATGTACAGCGCCACCGAGGGGGTGGTCGGTCCCTGGCACCTCCAGCATCTCGGTTCCCGGGCCGTCGGCGGAGCCGGCCTCGTGATCGCGGAAGCCACGGCGGTGGAGCCGCGGGGCCGCATCACGCCCAGTTGCCCCGGATTGTGGAACGACCTCCAGGTCCACGCCTGGAAGCACGTCACCGCCTTTTTGAAAACGCACGGTGCGGTCGCGGGGGTGCAGTTGGCCCACGCCGGCCGCAAGGCCTCCTCGGCGCTTCCTTGGAAGGGAGGCGCCCATTTGGCCGACGCCGAAGGAGGATGGTCGCCGGTGGGGCCCAGCGCGGTCGCCTTCGGAGGGGACCTGAATCGGGTGCCCGAGGCGCTCGACGCGGCGGCGGTGGCGGGAGTGCGCAAAGCCTTCACCGACGCGGCGGTCCGCGCCCACGCCGCGGGTTTCCAATGGATCCAAATCCACGCCGCGCACGGGTACCTCCTGCACCAGTTCCTCTCCCCCTTGAGCAACCGGCGCACGGACTCCTATGGGGGTTCCTTCGAAAACCGGGTCCGCCTGCTCCTGGAAGTGGTGCGGGATGTGCGCGCCGTCTGGCCGGCCGATTTGCCTTTGACCGTTCGTTTAAGCTGCACGGACTGGGAGCAGGGTGGCTGGGATCTTGAGCAGACCGTGGCCCTGGCCCGCCTGCTCAAAGAGGCGGGCGTCGATTTGATCGACTGCAGCAGCGGAGGGATGACCCCCACGGCGAAAGTCCCGCTGGGCCCCGGATACCAGGTGCCTTTCGCCGAGGCGATCCGCAAAGGCGCGGGTCTGCCGGTGAGCGCGGTCGGCCTCATCACCGATCCGACCCAGGCGGAAGCGATTTTGGCCGAGGGCAAAGCCGACCAAATTCTTTTGGGTCGGTCCCTGCTGCGGGACCCCTATTGGCCGGTGCATGCCGCCTCCGCCTTGGGCCGGCCGGAAGCCTGCGCTTTCCCCGTCCAATACTCCCGGGCTTGAGCCGATCAGGGCCCGATCGGGCCGAGGGCGCCGCCGGGCGTGCCGAAAATTAACTTTACCAACCGTGAAAATCGGCGTGAAAATGGTCCAGGTTTTCACCGGGAACGCGGCGGGCCCGGGACCGGTACGGCGGTACGGCGAAAGCGGTACGAAAGCACAGCAGGAGGCGCGGCGCGATGGGCTCGGTCAAGGGCAAGGTGAAATGGTTCAACGAAAAGAAAGGCTTCGGTTTCCTGGAGCAGAGCGGCGGCCCGGACGTTTTCGTCCACTTTTCGGCCATCAAAGGCCAGGGTTTCCGTACGCTGGCTGAAGGCCAGCCGGTGACCTTCGACATCGAACAGGGACAGAAGGGACCGCAGGCTGCGAACGTTGAAGCCGCGAACTAGCCGGATCGCGCACCACCACCGTACCGGCGACGGAGGAGCTTAAGCTCCTCCGTTTTTTTTTGCGTCCACCCATCCCCGCGTCCTGGAAGGCCCTTGGCATCCAACGGTCTTGAATAGGGGGTGAAGCATTTCCGGAAGCCGCTTTGGGGGAAACGTGAAGTCCGACATCCTTTTTGATCTCGACGGCACTTTGACCGATCCGAAGCCCGGAATCTGCGCCTGCATCCGATTCGCCCTGGAACGCCTGGGCAAGCCCTGTCCCCCGGACCAGGAACTGGAAACCTGCATCGGTCCGCCCCTCCAGGAATCCTTCGCCCGCCTTTTGGGCGATCCCGCTTTGGTCCCTTCCGCCGTCGCCGCCTACCGGGAACGTTTCAAGGAAAGCGGGATGTATGAAAACACGGTGTATCCCGGGATTGAAGATTTGTTGGTTTCCCTCGCCCCCCGAGCCCGTCTGTGGGTGGCCACTTCCAAGCCGCAGGTATTCGCCGAGGCGATCCTTTCGCACTTTCGTTTGGACACGTATTTTACGGGCGTCTACGGCAGTGCACTCGATGGAACGCGTTCGGACAAGGGTGAGCTTTTGGAATATGGCCGCGCGCGGGAAGGCTGGATGCCGCAGTCGACGGTGATGGTCGGCGATCGGCGACAGGACATGGATGCCGCAATCCGCCATGCGTTCGCGGCGCTCGGGGTTCTGTGGGGGTATGGAAGCCGTTCGGAATTGTTGGAGGCGGGCGCCGGAGCGGTGGCGGAAACGCCCTTGGAGGCGTTCGGATATTTAAAGCGCTTTCAAGAATATGGGAATTTCCTATAACAAATTTACCAAAAAAGATATTGTGTCAAATTTCCGCTTCCAATTATTATTGTAAGCTTGTCCTAAATCTAAAATGACACGGGAGGGAAGATGCTCGGGCGGATTGGGGTGGCCGCGTGCGCGGTATTTGGTTTGTTTTCAGCCGTCGAATCTGCGTTTCCATCCGTTTTGCCGCCGAGCCAAGCCTGGACGCGGGATTTAGGGAACCTTTCCGGGACCGTGGACGGCATTCCGGTCGGCGGCTTCGGCACGGGCACCGTGACCCTGCGTTCCGACGGCGCTTTCTACACCGCGCGTTTAAGCGGGGCTGTCGCGTCGGATAGCTTCAGCGACGATACCAATATCGGCTTCTATTATTACGATTCCGCCCTTGGCGGTTCGGTCAAGCAAAGCCCCTTGAACGGTACGAGCTTGGGGACCGGCCAAGCCACCTATGCCGCCCTGTTTCCAGAGGCCTGGATCAGCTGCACCGGAACCGCCTTTCCGGTCACCGCCCGCCTCACCGAATTTTCGCCGTTGATCCCCGGGGACTACGTCAATTCCAGCCTTCCGGTGGCGGTGTACCAATGGCAACTCACCAATGCCACCTCCGTCACCCATACCACCGCAATCCTGCTCACTTGGGACGCCGCCCAAACCACCTTTTTCGCTCCCATGCAGGGGAGTCTCGCCGCCGACTCGGGGATCATCCTGGGAACCCAGGGCAATGAATTCGCGCTGGCGGCGGGGACCGCATCCGGAGCAAGGGTGACCTGTGGGGAGGCGGCCTCCCGCGCGACGTTGACCGCGGCCTTTGCCGCATCCGGCAGCCTTTCCGGGTTGACCTCCACGGTCTCCGCCACTTCCGGCGTCGGGGGCGTCGCCTTTAGCGTGACCCTGGCGCCGGGTCAAAGCGTCCGCGTGCCGATCACGCTCGCCTGGGACATCCCCATCGTCGCGCCGAACGGGACCGGCGGCCCCGAGTGGTTCCGGGAATACACCCGCTATGTGGGCACTTCCGGTACGAACGCGGCCGCCTTGGCCGATCGGGCCCAGGCCAACGCGACGTCCTGGGAAAATGCGGTGGACGCCTGGCAGAACGGCATTCTTTCGAACCCCAATTATCCGGGCTGGCTGGACACGACCCTTTTCAATGAGCTCTACGAAACCACGGCCGCGAACACGTTCTGGGTGACGGGCCCGGCCAACAGCTCGGCGAAGGGCGAACCTTCCGGCCAGGACCGTTTTTCCCTGGAAGAATGCTACGACTACCAATACTACGGGACCTCAGACAGGAGTTTAAGCCTTAGCCCTGCAAAAACCTGGAAACCAATTGTCTGACAACGATTTTTCAGTTTTCGGGCTGTAAGACCCCCCTGGCCGGTTCCGCCCAGCCAAATGCCCGTAGGACTTCGG
>Ga0326728_10002342_pt1 | contig 63585 bp, 50 predicted proteins | sample MB3enrmetagenome_FD_207602 | JGI IMG/M metagenome (GOLD analysis project Ga0326728, IMG submission 207602) | Lab enriched peat soil microbial communities from McLean, Ithaca, NY, United States - MB31MN | ecosystem: Environmental > Terrestrial > Soil > Wetlands > Peat | place: USA: New York...
GCGTCGAAGCCAGAACTCAGGCGGCTTTAATTGCGGCCATCGGCCTGGCCCTCCAAACCGTCACCGCTCAGGACGCGATAAACTGGTTTGCCTCGTGTGGCTACAGTTTTATTTAAAATGCTCTAACTGCCAGTGATCGGTGGCGCCAATTTCACCGGCGGAATTGTCCAAGAGCCGTCAATGATGGAAGGCGGTGTTTCTTTCGGCCAATAGAGCCGCAGCATCAGGATGAATCTGCTTTCCGGCGCCGGCAGCCAGTTGGCTTCCTTGTCCGGCCCCGGCGATTCATGCTGAAGGTAAAGGTCCACCGAGCCGTCCGCGTTGGTGGTAAATTGATTCCGGCTGCTTAACGTGTAACGGTTCAGCGGGTTGTCCGCGAAAAAGAACCCGTCATTGTACATCGTTAACGACCAGAAGGCCTCAACGGGCGGCATCTGGCCGGCGTCAAAGTGGAGAACGTACTGGTTGGTGCCCACGTAAGGTTTGCCGTCGGCATCCGCCAAAGAAGTTGGATAGACGGCGTCCTGCGGCCGGTTGCAACCGAGGCCGATGGCGGCGATGGTCGCCCGCTGCAGGTAATCGGCGCCGTAAACGCCGCCTTTGGTTGTGTAAAGCCAGCCGTTCGTCAAGGTGCTGGCATCGTGGTAATGGGCCATGATTTTTTCAAAAGCCGGTTTCGGCACACCTTGCAGAGCCCTGGCCACATCCGAACCGAATTGGTTGAGGTCAAAATTCTGGCCGGGAACAATCCCAATCTTCGCCATTTTTTCGACCATGGGCGCGTCGGCGGCGGCCGGTGGATTGTCTTTCATCAATTCAGCCAGCAGCTTGAAATAATCCTCCGCGCTCAGAGCGTTTACCTGGCTGCGTACCGGTGTCTTCATGTCAACGGTCGGATCAACGGTGCCCGGCGGCGGCGTGTAGAGCTGGCCGCAGGAGCTGAGCGGAACCAGGGAAATATCATCCTGCATCTTGTGCACTGCATCGTAATCTTCCGGCGTGCTGGTGCAGTAAATGCGGCCAAGGATCCACACCAGGCTGGTCGGCGATTTGTATTCGACAACGCCTTCGGGCAGCGTGCCGCTCCAGCCCGGGCCGGTGATGGCGTATTTCTGCGGGCTGGTGCCGGTGGTGCGTTTGCCAGGGTCTTGAAACACATCGGTCCAGCCATCGAGCATGGGGAAAAAGTAATAACGGTCACTGGCGTCGGGCAGGCTTAGAATCCACGGTTCCTTGCCCACATCCAGCCAGGCAATGGAGTACAACGTGTCGGCATTGGGCGCGGTCATTTGTTTGTCCGCCGCCGTGGGATAAGTCCGCATTTTCAAAAACTGTCCCATCGGCGCGGCCTTGCCTGTGGGTTGCTCCACGTTGGTTTGCACGCGCCGGGTGTATTCCATCGTGACCAGCGGATAACCGTAAATGTAAACTTCGGTCCCGATCTCGGCGGCTTCAGCAGGTGTCAGCGACGGCGCGGCGGGCGCAACCGGAGCGGCGGCGGGCGGCGGAGCCGCAGCCGGAGCATGCTCCGGCGCCACTACCGAAATCATGAACGCCGGGATGAGCTGCACGCCCACGCTGTTGCCGGGTTTTACCTTGGACAGCTTTACCTCCGGACCCGCTTTCACCGTCTGCGTCGTACCATCCGCCATTTGTAAAGTCACCTCCCGGCTCATCTTGTCCACACTCGCCACCTTGGCGGTGAATCCGATGGTATTAAAAACCTTGCTGACGGGTTTTTCTTCTGACGGCACCCGCAAGACGGCAGAGACGGTTCCACCGGCAGGCGGCACACCTCCGGGAACCAGGCCGATGACAACAGCCTCGGCCACCTGGGCCGTAATCCGATCACCCGCTTGAAGCTGATTGAAGTTAAGCACCTCCGGTCCGCATTCATAGGTGGCCAGGCCGCCATCCGGACGCTGAAATACCACCGTCCGGTTGCTGGCATTGACGGAATGCACATCGGCAATTGCAGTTACGATATCGATGACGACACCGCTCCCCTTGGACTCGGGTGCGGCAGATGGCGACGGGGGTGCTGACGAGCAGGAGGCGAACACCAACAGCGCCGCCGGAATCAACATCGCCGCGATTGTCTTCATTATTGTGTTTTTCATGGGATGATCTCCTCTTGGTTTCAGGTTTGTGTCCATGCGTGCGCTACAAAATTGCTCAAGTGAAGGTTCGACGCTTCCCGGCGTCGCCCGGCCAGGAACGTCTCCCGCCGGCCGTGGGGATCTGGCCGGAGCGCGGACGATGAAAGCGTGATAACCACCGGTTTCAGGGCTTTTTGTTTCATCGCAACGTTACTTCTCCAAAATAGTTGCGCTCATCAGTTTGAGGTTTCAAGATTTTTCGGCCAAAAAAATTTCAATGCCGGGCATGGTTGGCAACCTCAATAAACCCGACGCCGGCCCGGCTGTGCCTGACACGAACATCGAATGAAATTTTGTTCATGGCGATGATTGTTTTCAACGCACGGTCCTGCGTAATTTGTCACCGGTTGGGAGTGATTTCAGTAATTTTTGACCCTTGCAGACCGAGGCCGGCCATGAATCCCTCCTGGTCGAAGACAAAGGCATAAACATCCTTCCGCAACTTGGTTGTGGTATGCGGCCAGGCCAGGCCGGCATCAACAAAGACAACACTCGGACCGCTGCCAAGTTCCCAGCCGTCGCTGTTCAACAGGTACGCCAGCGCGGCGTCCGTCATCAGAAACATGACGTAGTTGTATCGCTGGAGACCGGCCTGCAAACCGTAGGAAGCGGTCACGATGTTGTAGTAACCGATGGTCTTGCCGTTCATGCGAAGCACTCCGTAACCATGCTGCCCGCCGGCCAGCAAACCGCCCTTCACAATGCCCGGAAAAATCAGGATGGCCTTGGCCCGCTTGCCGAGGTCCGCCGCCAAGGGCTTCTCGGCGTAAAGATGCCGGAGCGCGGCGGTGGCATCAGCCTCAATCACCAGGCTGCTGCTGTCAGAACTGGTGGCACAGCCGGCGGCCAACACCATCAACCCCAGAGTGACGCCGAGCAGCCGGGCGAAAGCGACAGGCCGAATGATGACATCACGTGTCATAGCTCGCTTATTTTCTCCTCCTGCTCGCCAGAAAATCAAGCCGCCGGAACTTTTGACAATGCCCAATTTGATTGTAGGGCACGACGTCAGGAGTGCAGTCCAAACGATTCGTTACCTCGTCGCCTACAAATTCGGACTTAATCGACGGTGTATCCCAATTCCCGGAACCGCTGGAGCTTGTAAATCAACGCGCGTCGGCTGATGCCCAGCGCCCTGGCGGTTTCGGTGCGGTTGGACTTGTGCTGTTTCAACGCCGTCAGGATGGCCTGCCGCTCGATTTCCTCAAGTTGCTGGGCGTCGCCGGCGGTCGTCGTGGCGGCGGGCTTGTCCCCGGCTTCGCGCACGCGCGTGGGCAGATGTTCCGGCAGAATCAGTTCGCTGCGCGACAACAGCACCGCCCGCTCCATGGCGTTGCGTAACTCGCGCACGTTGCCGGGCCAGGGATATTTTTCCAGACAAGCGGCGACCGTGTCCGAAAAGCGCGCCCGGCCCTTGGCGAATTCCTCGATGAACTTGCCGGCCAGCGGCAGGATGTCCTCGCGCCGTTCGCGCAGCGGCGGCACGTTCAGCTCCACCACGTTCAAGCGATAGAACAAATCCTCGCGAAACCGGCCGGCCTTGACCTCGTCGTCCAACACGCGATTGCTCGCCGCCAGAATGCGCGCGTTGGTCTGGATTTCGCGGTTGGAACCGATGCGCTGGAAGCAGCCGTCCTGCGTCACGCGCAGCAGCTTGGCTTGCAACGCCGGCGACATCTCGGCGATTTCATCCAGCAGAATGGTGCCGGTGCTCGCCTGTTCAAACCGGCCGAGGCGCTGGGCGTGCGCGCCGGTGAACGAACCTTTTTCGTGCCCGAACAATTCGCTTTCCAGCAGCGTTTCGGGAATCGCGGCGCAATTGACCTTGACCAGCGGTCCCGCGGCGCGCGGGCTCCACGCGTGGATGACGTCGGCCACGATTTCCTTGCCCGACCCGCTCTCGCCGGTGATGAGCACACGGGTTTCGGACGGGGCAATCAGCGCCGCGTCGCGAAAAACGGCCTGTATGAGCGGGCTGCGCGCGACTACAAAATCCGGCAACGCCTGTTCTTTGGCGAGGTGTAGCGGGGCGGATTCGGCGAGACCGATGGCCTGGCGGACGCACGCCATTAATTCATCCAGATCGATCGGCTTGGCCAGATAATTTACCGCGCCATCCCGCATGGCGGCGACGGCATCGCGGACGTCGGTGAACGCGGTGACGAGCAGGACGGGCAGCGTGGCGTGTTCCTGGCGCGCCAGCCGCAGGGTTTCCAGTCCGGAAAGTCCGGGCATGCGCACGTCGGAAATCATCATGTCGAATTTCCCGGTGCGAAGGGTTTCGAGGGCGCGCTGGCCGGAATCCGCGGTGGTAGTGTCAAATCCCTGCGAGCGAAGAAAAGTATTCAACAAACTGCGCTGGCCCGGGTCGTCATCCACGATAAGGATGCGCGGCGCGGCGCCGTTTTTCTTGCGCAATTCGGTAGCCACGCGGCAAGGCTAGACAAATCGGGCGATGGTCGAAAGGAATTTTCTGGGCGGTTGGTCCCGTAGCAGGCGTTTACTTTCCGGCGCGATGTGAAACCCAAAAATGAACCACGGTGATCAGGAATATTAAGGACGGTAAAACAAACAAAACACCGAGACACTTTTGAATCTTCGAACCGTGAAGCAATGGTGAAATAGAAAAAACAAGCGCACCTGTTGCGAATATACCGACAATCAGAAAGGCCACAGGCGACTCGAAATCATATTTGTAGTCACTGATCGGCGCTGCCAACAAGAGCATTTGAATAAATGCCATCAGCCCCGCGGCCAGAAGCCGATCCCGATCGGTTATGTGCAGCTTGTAATTCATATCGGTGGTAAGCATGCAACAAAACTGTGCCCATCCCGCTTCACGATTTGGACTCTATGCCCGGTTTTCCGGCTTGTCCACGGAAATTTGGCCGGTCGCAGAGCCGAAAACCGGAACTCGCCGGCGAGACGCCAGCGCCGTAGGCGCGGCATCTTTGTAGAATCCAAACAAAAAAAATTCAAGCTCCGTCAGGAGCGGCATCTTCCGCACATGGCCAACACCTACACGCAAATCTACATCCACATCGTGTTTGCCGTCGAAGGCAGGCAAAACCTCATCCAAACGGAACGCAACGACGAGCTTCAAAAATACATCACGGGCATCATCTCCGCGCGGAAGCAAAAACTGATTGCGATAAACAACATGCCGGACCACCTGCATTTGCTTGTTGGCTTGAAGCCAGACATGTCACTTTCGGATTTGGTGCGCGATGTGAAGGCCAATCCTTCAAAATTCATCAATGAAAAGCGTTGGGGCGCCGGAAGATTTTCGTGGCAGGAAGGTTTTGGCGCGTTTTCTTATTCGCGTTCGCAGCTTGGCGCGGTAATTCGTTACATTGAGAACCAGCAAAAACATCACGCGAAGAAATCATTCCGCGAGGAATACATCGAGTTGTTGGAGAAATTCGCTGTGGATTATGACCGGCGATACATTTTCAAAACCGGCGAGGAATGATTTTCCGAATATGCCGCTCCTACGGAGCTTGAGAAATTATGGCGAGTGTTTCTACAGTGATGTCGCGCCTACGGCGCTTGCAGATTCTAGCTTGCAGAGCCCCATGAATCTCCGGCAAACCGCCATTCCAGCTTTGAAACAGTAAAAATCCGTCCGATGCGATGAATTCAAACGTCGCTCCGCGACGCGCGACCAGGGGAACATATTTCCGCGGGATGAATCCAGCGGCCACCGTCAAACCTCGCTCCGCGAGATTTACTTACCCCACCACCTTCAAATGGCGGATGCAAAACAGGGCGCCTTTGGGTTGGTTGGCCTGACATTCAATCTCCCAACCGTGCATCAAAACAATCTGCTGGACCACCGCCAATCCCAGCCCGGTGCCTTTTTGATTGGTCGTGAAGTAGGGCTTGAAAATTTCCTGGCGGTTTTCCGGCGGCACGCCAGGACCGTCGTCCCCCACTTTCACCGTCACCTCGGCAGCGCCGTTCTTCTCCGCCATAATTTGTATCCGGCCATTCTCGCCCACCGCCTGCACGGCGTTGAGCACGAGATTGAACAATGCCTGGCGGAGCAGTTGTTCGTCCGCCTCGATGACCATCGGTTCACCCTTCGTCTCCACCTTGATTTTCTTCTCCTCAATGTCGTAGGCCAGCGCGCGGGTGACTTCGCCCACAACGGAATTCAAGGCGACTCTGGCGCGGCGCAGTTCGCGCGGACGCGAGTAATTGATGAACTCGTTCAACTGCGCGGTCACCTTGTCGGTCTCATCCACGATGGCGTGGACATTGTCCCGGATTTCCGCCGGCATATCCGGGCGGCGGGAAATCATCTGCGCCATGCCGCGGATGATGTTGAGCGGGTTGCGGGTTTCGTGCGCCAGACCGGCGGCGGCCAGGTTCATTTCCCGGAGATGCGAATTCAATTCACTGGCGCGAATGAGGCGGATTTGGAGTTCGGCCGACCGGCTGACGTTGCGCCAGGCCAGGCCCGAGCCAATCACCGAAATGGTGGCCAGCACAACGATGATGGAGCGCAGCCAGAGGTCGCGGTCAAAAGCTTCGTGCAGTGTCCGCGTGGACATGACGATGACAAAACTGTGCACGCCCAGTTTCTCGCGAAGCGCCTGGTATTCCTCTTCGCTCATCCAGCGGGGGCGCCCGAAGTGGAAACGGGAACCACCTTCACGGAAACGCATCCGGTTTGTGTCATTGTCCGGCGGTGGCGGTGGCGGTTCACCGGAGCCAGTGGCTAAATTGGTGGGGTTTTCACCCGGCGGCGGTCCGGGTGGCGGTTCGTGGGGCGGCCCCGCCAGCCGGTTGGTGCCGGCAAAGCGATTGGTAAATTCCTGGCGTGACAGGATGATGGGCAGGTTGGTGCCTTCGATGTCGTAGGTAAGATTGGTGCCGAGGTCCACCGGGTTTACGAGGGTGACGGTCTGCGCATCCCACTTTTCCGTCGTGCCGGCGGCGCCGTGAGCCGGAAGATCAATTCCCGTCCCCGCGGAAGCGACCATCTCGCCGGCGGCATTCAGCAAAGCGATGCCGTTCAATTCCGCCTTCTCCTGCCGGACCAGTTCCGTGAGCGAGGCCTCGAGCCGTTCCTTGGAGACGACGCCGCCGAACCGGCGTTGCGAACGGAGCACGATGCCGAGCGTGGTGGAAATGTCCTTGGCCCGGTTGACGAGCCCGGCGCGGGCTTCCTCGCGCACGCGCAGGTGCTCGGCCAGTTGCCAGACAATGACCAATACCCAGATCCCCAGCAGGAGGCCGTAAATCAAGGTGCTGCGGCGGTTCAATTCCATAAATTCCCTTCAGTTAGGCAGCCGGCCAAAGAAAATGCCATCGCTTTCTATCATTTCTTTTTCACGGGCAACCGATCCAGAAACCGGTCCAGCAGTTGTTCGGAAACCGAATTGGTGATGAGTTGCGACCGGCTGAGTTCCTGGGCGCCCATGGCCGCCAACCCGTCCGGGGCCGGCACCACGTGCGGTGTCAGGAAAATCAGCAGCTCCTGCTTGGAATCGCTCTTGGAACTGGACCGGAACAAGGCTCCGAGAACAGGAATGTCGCCCAGCAATGGAACTTTGCTGTCGCTCGACGAATTGTTGTTGGCGATCAAACCGCCGATGACGACGGGCTGTCCGTCGGGCGTAACGACGACCGTGTTGGCGGAGCGTTTGTTAATATTCGGCGCATAGACGGCGGAGGAGAACAGGCTGCCACCCGCGATCACCTGGCCGGGGCTGGAAGTATCAATGGACGTTTCCTGCGGCTGAAGAATCATTTGCACCAGGTTATTGGCTCCAATGAACGGCGTCACGTCGAGCTGGATGCCGACGTTTTGATAGGAGCCGTTGATGGTGGGAATGGTGGCGCTGGAATTGCCGACCGAACTATAGGAAACTCCGCTGGGCAGGAAAATACTTTGGCCGGCGACAATCTCCGCCAACTGCCCGTCACGCGCCAGAATGGACGGACGCGAAAGGATTTGCGCCTTGCCCGCCTGGGCAATGGCGTTCAGCGTCGCCTGAAAATCCGAGCCCACAATCTGGTAAAACCCGCCGCCGGTGCCCGTGCCCGGCGACAATGACCCGAACCGGCTTGCCTGGCCGAGCGCGTTGTAATTGGTCACCACGGTGTTCAGTCCGGACAAGCCGAAGACGTCGCCGGCGCTGCTGCTGATCGTTTTGTTATTCGCCCAGCCGCCTTCCACGCCGATATCCGAGGAATTGTTATGCTGCACCTCCATGAAAACGACCTTGATGAGCACCTGGCGCATCGGCGTGTCGAGATGATCGATGACCTGCTGGATTTGCGCCGCCGTCTGTTCGTCGGCAATCACCACGATGTTGTGCGTGTCCGGGTCCACGGAGAACGTGGCGGAGCCCACCGTGCCGTTGTTGTTGTATTGGCTGCTGGTGCTGGCGCTGGTGTTGAAGTTGCGGTTGCCGCCGAAGCCGCCACCGCCAAAACCACCAAAGCCGCCGAAGCCACCGCCGCCGGTACGCTGTTGCGCGTGAACCGCCGTGGCCAGGCAGAAAAGGAAAACCAGGATTCCGCCCGCGATTGGTTTGAACTGTTGTGTTTTCATAATTGGTCCTCAGGTTAAAAGTTGTTTTTGCCTTTCCTTAAAACAAGGAGCCGGAGTTGCCCCCGCTGCGCGTGTTCCCGCCCACGCCGGTGGTCGAGGTGGAACTCCCCGTGCCGGCGGACGTGGCGTTTTGCGTCTCGCGATTTTGCAACGCGCTGTTCTGCGATGACGTGCCCGTGCCGGTCCGCGAGGTGGTGGTGGAGTTGTTCTGGAACATGTTTTGCAACACCGTCAGCGCCTGCTGCGGGTCGCCGTTGTCCATGTGATACACAAAAACCTTCTGGTCCCGGCTCGAAGGCACGTCCAGTTGCTCCATCATCCCGGCGATTTGGTCCATCAAATCCTTGGACGCCGTCACGATGACGGAGGAAGTGCGGGAATCCGCCACGGCAACCACCTGCATTTGTTTTTGGGCCCGGGAATTCTGGCTGTTCCCGGCAGTGGCCGCGTTCGCCGCCATCATGCGCTGGAAGAACTGGCCCGGCCCGCCGCCGCCACCGCCGAACCGGAACGGCGTCTGGACCTGACCGCTGGTGGTGCTGCTGGACGGGAAAATCTGGCTCAATTCATTGGCCACGTCGGTCGGGCTGGCATGGTTTAAATGAAACACACGGATTTCCGTTTCGCCTTCCGCGCTGTTGTCGATTGCCCGGATGATTTCGGTGAGGTGACGGATGTTCGATTGCGTGTCGGTGACTACAATCGAGTTGCCGGCTTCATTCGCCACAATCGTCGCCTGAGATGAAACGAACGACGACAAATCGCTCACCAGTTGCCGGGCTTCCACGAACCGGATGGGAATGATTTGCGTAACAATCTCGTCGTTGTTCGGAATGCTGTTCGGATCGTTGCTGGTCTTGACCGGAATGTTTCGGGTTTTCGCATCATTTTTGTCCAGAATCGTCAACGTCCGCCCGTCGCGGATGGCGGCGTAACCGTTCTTGTTCAGCACGGAATTGAGCAGGTCCACCGCCTCATCCCGCGTCATGGGATGGCTGCTGATGACGCTCACGTTGCCCTTGACCTGCGTGTCCATCACGATGATGAACCCTGCGGCATCGCTGAGATAATTCAGGACCATTTCCAGCGGCGCGTTGCGGAAGTTCAGCCGTAACTCGTCGTAATTTGTACCGGTGGCCGGCGCGGACAGGGCCAGGTCCGCGGCGGTGGAAGCCTGCACCACGGTGGAAACGACCGCCGGGGTTGCCGGCTTCTTCGGCGCGGCAATTTGAGCGCTGGCTGTCGGCGTGGCGGACTGGCTGGCCGCTGGCTCCGAATTATCGGAGGTAGCAGCAACCGGTGCTTCGTTCCCGCCACTTTCCTCCGGTGGCGGCACCACCGCCTCCGGTGGCGGCGGCGGAGCCATGGAGGCATTGCTGTCGTCCGGCGGACCGCCGGGAGCCGATTGCGCGACCGCCGAGATGAGGAGGCCCGAAACGCCCAGCGTCACGAGGATTTGTAGAATTGAGGTTTTCATTTTAATTCCTGTTCTCTTTGTTGCATGAGTTTCCTGAGGATATCGTTGGGTTCATTGGCGGAACTTGACGCCGAATCACCCGCGCTGGTCCCCTCCGTCGCCGAAGTTTCGCTTCCGGCCGTGGCGACCGGCAATTCGCTTGAATCGGCCAGTTGCCATTCGCCTTTGCCTTCCTGCCGCATTTGCGCGCCTACCTTCAGTACCACCGTCTTATTGGTGGAAGTCAACTTGACGCCTTGCAGCGTGATCTCCGTCACCTTGTAACCGGCAATGATGCCGTCCGGGGAAACGACCTTGCGGTAGTCAGAATCGTTTCCATCGAAGAAGGCGAGCATGCCCTGCCGGCTGCCCAGCGTGCCGACCAGCGAGAACCAGGGCGCCGACGGCGAGGCTGAACGGGTGTGGCCGCGCGTGTGCGCGTAGCGGTTGGGATTGAAAATGTTCCGGTCCACGATGATTTGAAATGACGAAAAATTCGCGCCGGCAGGCGCGTTGTTCGTCTGCGCGGCAGCCGGCCAGGCAACGGCCAGGAGCGAGGCGAGCACGGCGACCAGCCGGAGCCGGTTGTCAATGGTTCGATGGTATTGCATCAGGTTCATGGTTTGGGTTGGGCCTGGGCCACGAGCACCAGTCCGCTGATTTGCAGGTCGAGCGTGAGTTGCTGGCCGGTGGCATCGCGAGAACTGAGTTCCACCGATTCCAGTTTGAGCGCCATCGGGTTCTTTTCGAGGTCGTAAACCAGCCGGCTGAGCGTGCCGAGGTCGCCGGCGGCTTCGAGCCGGCAATTGAGCGTGAGATAATCCGGCGAATCGCTGTTCCACTGGGGCGTGATGCCGGTGACGTCGGCGCCGCTTTCCCGCGCCCAGCTGTCGAAGGCCTTGAGCATTTGCTGCTCCGCCAGCGAATGATTTTCCGGCAGAGCGTTGGTGCGCATCTGGCTCCAGCGGCTGCGGAGGCCGGCTTCGCGCTGGATGAGCCGCCGGCCGTTCTTCACCTGCGTGCGCAATTCGGCCACCGTTTTCGCCCGCGTTTTCCACCAGCCGAACAACGGTTCAATGACCACCTGGTCGGCGGCGTAAAGGACGCCCACCGCGATGGTCAGCGCCATCAACCATTGCTGGCGATTTTCAATTTTCATTGCCGCCTCCTTTGTTCCAGTGAAAGTCGAACGTGAATTGCATCGGCGATTTGCCGCGAATCTGATCCACTTTCAAGTCGGTCACTCCGTCCGCCGCGCGCAACTGGCTCAACATCCGCAACAAGGCGGCGCTGTCCCGCGCCGTGCCGGAACAGTTCACGGTATTGCCGTCGCGGATTTCCACCGTCTTGGCCGTCACCGCGCCATCCTCGGGAAACGCCACCGTCAACTGCTTCAAAATGCTCAGGCTGCGATACGAACCGTCGAACCACGGCCGGTATTTCTGGATTTGCTGCTGGATGCCATCCAGTTCCCTGACCCTAGCCGACATTCCCGCCCATTGCGAACGCAGCCAGATGAGCTGGATTTCCTGGAACAGGAACAATCCGCCGACGATGGCGATGACGCCCGCCGCCGTCGCACCGGCGGAGCGCAGCCGGCCGGAGGAATATTTCCTGATGAGTTGCTGCCAGGCTGTCGGCCGGGGCGGCAGGAATTCAAACGCCGGCGCTTGTTCCGTCAATCGCCGCGCGGCTAGGCTGAAGGCCGGACAAACCGGCGCGTCGGACGGAAGCTGGACGCCGAATTCATCCGGCGAATATTTTGCCACCACTTCAATGGCGAGGCCGGCGGCTTCAAACCGCAATTCCAGTTCGTCGGCCAGTTGCTGCGCCAGATCGTGCGGACCGAAAATACGGATGCGACGGACGGATTCGCGCAATCCGGCGGGCAATTGTCCGAGCGTGATGCGGACTTCACGCACCACCAGTCCGGCGTGGAGCGTGCGCCGCGCGCCTTCATTTTCCACGGCGCCTTCCAGCGTGCGCAGGGCGGCCACACCGCCACCGCCGGTGATTTGCAAAGATACCTGGCTTTCGCCGATGGCCAGCGCCAGCACGCCATTGGAATTCCCCGCCGCCGGGAACTGCAAGGCGGCCAAACCGGACGAGAAGCTGAGTGGTTTCAACTTTGCCGCTGCCAGCACCTGTTCCAGCGAAGCCAGCTGGCTGTCGAGAATGCCCACCATGGTCACCAGTTCTTTGCCGTCCCGCAACGGGCACCGCGAATGAGCGAGCCGCAACGTGGCGACGTCGCACGGAAATCCGCGTTCGGCCTCCAGTTGCAGCAGGCTGGCGGCGTCCGCCGCCGGCAGGGGCGGCAATTCCGTGTGCGCCGTGAGCATCCATTTCAACGGCACACCCACCACGCAACGGCGTTCGCGCACACCGGCGGCATCAAGGTGATTGCGGATTTCGCGTCCGATCAGTTCCGGTGCCGCCGTGAGCGGATCGAGCGAGAGATTGGCCGAGAACGACTGCTGCAACTGCAACGAGCCGTTGGTGCGGCGGAGCACGACGCCGTCGAGCCGGCTGCCGTCGAGGTTGAGGCCAAGCAGGCTCGTCAACTTCTTGCGTCGCGAAAAATTGATTTTTAAAATTGGATTCATTTGTGTTTTAACCACGAAACACACGAAAGACACGAAATGATTTAGACAACGATGCGTTCATATTCGAGTTTCGGGTAATGGCCAAAGTTCACCAGCAGACCGAGCTTCATGCCGGTGGCGCGAAGGTAATTTTGAACCTGCGCGCGATGTTCGTCAGTCAGTGCGGTTACCGCCTTCAACTCAACCACAATTTTGTCGTAGCAAATAAAATCCGGTTTGAATTTGCCTTTAAGCGTACGGCCCTTATAAGTCAGCGCTAGTTCAGGCTGAACCTGGAAAGGAATCTTTCGTCCGGCGAGTTCGATTTCCGGGCATTCCTGATAAACTGATTCAAGGAATCCACTGCCTTTTTCTTTGTACACTTCAAAACACGCGCCCATGATTTCATAACTTTCAGATTTGTAGATGATGTTCATTTTTCGGTCCTTTCGTGTGGTTCGTGTATTTCGTGGTAAATTTTCATTGTGTTTCCTTGGCCACCCAGGTGGCGCGGGCTCTTTCGCCGAGCGCCCAGCCGAGCCGGCTGAGGTCCTGGCGGTAAATGATTTTGGGCGCGCCCTCGCTGACGTCGAAAACGAATTTCACCCGCCGGTAGCCGCGCCCGTACGGGCCGACCGCCGCGATGTCCGCCGTGAACTGATAGCTTTGCGTGGTGATGTAATCGCGCCCGGCCCCGGCGAGAGCCGTGACGACCGCGCTGTTGCTGCCCAGCGCGTCCACGATCCAGGAAATGGCGGTGAGGTTGTTGGGATTTTGCTGGCGGTAAGTGACCAACTGCTGCGCGGCGCCCGTGGCCGTGTTCTGGTCAACGCCCAGGCCCATGAACAACGCTTCCAGGACGGTGGTCCCGGCGGTGTTGATGTTCACCAGACCGTTGGTGTAGAGGTTGGTGGTGTCGGTGATGCCATAGGCAATCTGGGCAAACTCGGCGGAGGTCATTCCGCTGGCCAGATAGAGTTGCAACAAATTATTGTAAGTGGGCGGATTGTTTGTTCTGCCACCGCCCGCAAACCCAAGCTGGTTCATGATTTGGGTGGCGCGGGATGATCCCAAATCGGTTTGCAGCAAACTCCGCAGCATCGCATGATTGTTCACACGATCGTTCACATTGGTAAGCATGCTGCCGTCGGCGTGAAAATTCGGCTGCCGGCTGTAAACGGTCACGTACTCGAACAATCCCGGGTCCAGCGTGCCGTTGCCGTTCAGGTCCTTTTCATTAGAGTCGAGCACGCCGTTGCGATTGATGTCCTCGCCGACGAGCAAGTCCATCGTCGCGCCATAGACTAGGCGCAATTCGTCCACGGTCTCGAACGGGTAATTTTTGTCTGTGTATCCCAGCGCCGAGTAATTCAGCGAATAGGCGCCGCCGTTGGTGTCGCGCCAATCCACGATGGCGTTGGCGAAATCGAGTGTCATGTTGGGCAGATAGGACAGCGCGTTGGTGCCGGCGCGGTTCAAACTCAGTTTGGAAGCTTCATCCACCAGGCCGAAATACGGTTCGGTGGAAAGCGTGCCGGACGGGTCACGGCCGATGAGCCAGAAATGCGCGTCGCCCACCGGCACGGCTTCACAGGCAAACTGGGTGTTGTTGGGCACCGCGCCGTTGGTGGCAAAAGTCACCAGCGCCAAACCGACGTAACGCGCCGCGCCTTCGATGGCCTGTTCCGCCGCGATGCCGGTGGCACGATTGTCCGAGGCGCGTAGTTCATAGGTCATGGAATTCGCAAAATATAGCGCAATGGCGACCAGTCCGATGGAAATCCACAGCACGAGAATCAATATCGATCCGTCTTGAAGAGGGGAACGCCGAACGCTGAACGCTGAACGCCGAACATCGAAGGCACTGAAACACAAGCCGGCGTTCGGTCCCGCATTGCGGGATTCGATGTTCGATGTTCGATGTTCCCGGTTAATTTTCATTTCAAGTGTTCGTGCGCGATTGCGAATCAATCGGCACCAGGATTTGAATGGGCTGCGGCTTGGTGTTGTCCGTGTTGTTTCCCGCCAATTGGATGAGCACGCGGACGGCGACCGGCAGGTTGGTATCGGACGTGGTCATATCGGTGCTGTCCCAGCTGCCGAGCCATTGCGTGCCGTCGAAGCAGGAAAATTGAATGCTCTCGACGCCGCTCAACAACGGCTGGTCCTCGATGTCCGGCGTAGTCGTGGTCAGTAGATTGCGTGTGACGCTGCGAATGAGGTCCTTGCCGGCGGCATTGTGGTTGGCGGAATCCCGCAGTTCGTAAGTGACCCGCTGGACGTCGGCCCACGGTTCGTCTTCGCGCAGCACGCCGGTGGCGGTGTACATTTCCACAGCCACGGGCTGGCTGAGACCGAGGCTGGTCACATTGCCGGCCTTGAAATCGCCGGTCAGAACGCCGTTCGGCTCCGGCGGCACGCAACATTGCAGGTCGCGGCGCAGAATGGTGAGCGCCTGGTCCACGGGCGTGGCGTCATCCACCGCCGCCTGGGTGACTTCGCGCAAATGCAGGGCGCTGAAAAGCACGGCGTTGATGGCCACCACCACGATGGCGGCAACGCCGATCGCCAGAATCATTTCAATGAGCGTGAACGCGCGGCACAAATTTTTGTCGGAGGGGCGAGCTCTGCGAGCCCCTGTCGAATCAATCGCGCAAAATCCTGGGGGCTCGTGTAACTCGCCCCTCCGAAAGTTTTGGATTTTGATCTTCATCGCTAAAAACTGTTCGTCGCAACCTGCGATTGCGAGTTGGCCAGCGTGCACAATTTCACGGAATAATCGCGGCCCTGGACGGCATATTTTACCTCTGCCGTGAGCAGAACCATGGCGTCCACCGGCCAGTTCTGGCTGGTCAACGTCCAGCGGAATTCCTGCGCGCCTTCCGCAGCGGTTCCGTTGAGTGTGCCCGTAGTCCAGTTGGTCAGGATGAGGCTTTCGTTCAAAATCCGGTCCGCCACGCGCGTGGCGGCGCCTTTGCGGGCGGCGACCTCGCCGGCCATGCTGGCCAGATGCAACGCTTCCACCGCCGCCGGAATCACGATGGCCAGAAACAGCAGCGCCGCCAGTACCTCGGCCAGCGTGAAGGCAGATTCGTGGCAGGGACGCCGCGCTGCGGCGTCCGGTCGGCGCAGCGCACCGATCCTACCATTACTTTTCGGTGTCGCGAATTTCATAACCCATGCGATTGGATGCCTCGACCAGCCAGAGGGCGTTGCCTTTGGCGTCCATGAGCCGCAACGTTTGCGGACTGTTTTCGTCAATGGAGCCGTCCGCCAAAAAACGGATGGCCGGCAAATTCTGGAATGTCGTCACGGCGGTTTTCCCGCTGGTCAGGACCGCAATCTGCACGTTTTGATCCACGGTCAGATTTTCCGCCTTCGGGTCGCCGCCTTTCGGTGGCGTCTCCGCAATCAGCCCGTAAGCCCCGGATTTTTCATCCACCCAAAGCATCATCGGCATGCCTTCCGAGACGGCGCGGCTCTGCGCGGCATGCATCAGCGCGAACAACCGGCGCGCCTCGGCGTCCACCGCCTTGGCCCGGATGAAGTTCGACATGGCCGGCGCGACCATCGTGGTGATGATGACCAGCAACGACAGGACGAGCAGCAGCTCGACCAGCGTAAAGGCAGAGGTGTGACGGGTGACGGGTGACGGGTGACGCGACTTGCGTCCCTTCATCTCGTCACGCGCCACTCGCCACGCGTCACTTTGATGTCCAATTGCCAATGTCATCTTCGGTTCCTTCCTTGCCGTCCGGGCCGACGGACAACAGGTCATAGGAATTCTGGTTGTGCCGGCCGGGATAGTAATAGACGTAAGGATTGCCCCACGGATCCTGCGGGACGTTTTCCAGATACGGTCCGTGCCAGTTCTTGGCGTTGTTGGGTTGCTGGAGCAAATCCTGCAGGCTCTTGGGATAATAACCGTTGTCCACCTCGAACGCGTCGAGCGCGGTTTTGATGGACGAGAGGTCGGCGCGCACGGCCGTCTGGCGCGCCTGTTCGCTGCGGCCCACCATCTTGGGTATCACCAGCGCCGCCAGAATGCCGATGATGGTGATGACCAGCAGCATTTCAACCAGGGTAAAGGCGCGGCTCAACGCTTTATCGGAGGGGCGAGTTCCACGAGCCCCAAGAATTTCGCGCGATGGGTTGGTCAGGGGATCGCAGCGCTCGCCCCTCCGAAGGTTTTGAATTTTGATTTTCATAAATTTTATCGTTTTATTTGATGTAATCCTGCAATGAGAACACCGGCAGCAACATGCCGATGAAAATGATGCCGATGAAGCCGGCGATGAGGAACAGCATCAGCGGTTCGGCAAAAGCCACCGCCGTTTTCAGGTGCCGGTCCAGGTCGATCTCGGTCACGCTCGCGATGCGGACGAGTTCGGCGTCCAGCTTGCCGCTTTCCTCGGCCACCGAAACCATTTCCAGAACGGAACCAGGGAAAAGGTCTTTGCAATCCGCCAGACTCTGGCCGAGGCGCCCGCCCTGCTGGACGCGCTCGATGGATTGCGCGACGGCGTCCACGAGAATCTGGTTGCCGATGGATTTGCGGGCGACATTCAGGCCCTGCACCAGCGGCACGCCGGCGCCTAGCAGCGTGCCCAGCATCCGGCAAAATCGCGCCATGGCGAATTGGGCGGTCAGCGCGCCGACAATCGGTGATTGCAAAACCAGGCCTTCCCAGACCCGGCGCCCTTTTTCAGATTTGAACCACGTGCGCACCAGCAGGAAGACGATAACCAGCCCCACCGCGACAAAGAATCCGTAAGACCGGACGGCGTGGCTGATGCCGATGATGAATTGCGTGATCAACGGCAGGGAACCGTGCACGCTGCTGAACACCTTCTGGAATTTGGGGATGAAAAACACCAGCAACACCGTGAGCACCACCAGCGCCAGCACCAGCAGGATGCACGGATAAACCATCGCGGTGGTCACTTTCGATTTCAGTTCCTTTTCCCGCGCCTGAAAATCGGCGATCTGCGCCAGCACCACGTCGAGGAACCCGCCCGCTTCGCCGGCTTCCACCATGGCGACATAAACGCGCGGGAACGTCTCCGGCGATTTCGCCATCGCATCGGCCAGCGACATGCCGTCGATGACTAGGTCGTGGACTTCCTTCCACTTGGCCTGGGCGACGGGCGACGCGGCTTCCTTGTAGAGAATGACCAGCGCGCGGCTCAATGGCACGCCCGCCGCGAGCAGGCTGGAAAGCAGGCGTGTGAAATTTTCCAAATCCTTCCCGGAAACCTTTTTCGATTCGAACTTGAACGAAAGATTTCCCAATGCCGCCGGCAACGGAGACCCGTTTTTCGCCGACGATGCCGCCGCCTTTTCGGCCAGACTGACCGGGCGCAATCCGAGCGTCTCCACCTGCCGCAACGCGTCGGGCCGGCCCGGAGCGTCAAGCTGTCCCTCGGCGATCGTGCCGTCGGCTTGCAATGCTCTGTAGGCGAAGGTGGGCATGGTTCAATGGTCAGGGCCGGTTGACTGCAATGCTCGCGGGGGACGGTCCCGTGTCGTCCAGCGTTTCATTTTTGGTTGTCCGTTCCACCTCCTTGGCGGTGGTAACACTTAAAACTTCTTCGACGGTGGTGATGCCCCGCCGGACCAGGCGCCAGCCGTCTTCGGCCAGCATCTTCATGCCGGCGCGCCGGGCGGCGTCGCGAATCTGGTCGCTTGAGGCATTTTTCAAAACCAACTGGCGGATTTCACTGTCGCTGTCCATCCACTCAAAAATCGCGTGCCGGCCATGGAAACCGGTGTTGCGGCATTCGCGGCAGCCGACGGATTTGTATATGGTGACCGAGGCGGGAATGCCCAGGCGCGTCTTGAACGCCTGTGCGGTCGGCGAGTCGTCGATCTGTTTGCAATGCGTGCACAGCACGCGCACGAGCCGTTGCGCGAGCACCGCTTCGAGCGACGACGCCACCAGATACGGCTCGACGCCCATGTCCACCAGCCGCGTGACGGCACCGGGCGCGTCATTGGTGTGCAGCGTGGAGAAAACCAGGTGGCCGGTGAGCGAGGCCTGCACGGCAATCTGCGCGGTTTCCTGGTCGCGGATTTCGCCGATGAGAATCACGTCCGGGTCGTGGCGCAGAATCGAACGCAATCCGCGCGCGAAAGTAAGCCCGGATTTTTCGTTGACCTGAATCTGGTTGACGCCCTTGAGCTGGTATTCCACCGGGTCTTCCACGGTGATGATTTTGCGGACGGAATCATTGATTTCGTTCAGGGCGGTGTAGAGCGTCGAGGTTTTGCCGCTGCCGGTGGGGCCGGTGACGAGGATGATGCCGTGCGGCAATTGGAGCACGCGCCGGAAACAATCCAGTTCGCGGCGGTCCATGTCCAACTCGGCCATGCCGCGCAGCGTGGCATTTTGCCGGAGCAACCGCATGACCACCGCCTCGCCGTGCAACATCGGAATCACCGACACGCGGATGTCCACCTCGGCGTCGTCGAGCCGGATTTTGATGCGGCCGTCCTGCGGCAGGCGTTTTTCGGCGATGTTGAGATGGCTCAAAATTTTGATGCGCGACACGATGGCCGGCTGGAACCGTTTGAGTTGCGCCGGCACGGAAACATCCTGCAACACGCCGTCAATACGGTAGCGGATGCGGAATTCGTCCTCGAACGGTTCGAGATGAATGTCCGACGCGCGCAGTTCGATGGCGTCCTTCAGGACCTGGTTGACGAAGCGGATGATGGAGGCTTCGTCCTCCTCGGCCTCGTCGAGATTGGTGTCCTCGGCATTTTCGTCAACGACCTGAAGTCCTTTTTCCTCGTCGAGGGTATCGATGGTGTCGGCGCCGACGCCGAGGCGTTTTTTGATTTCGCGTTGGATGGCTTCGCTGGCGGCCAGCACCGGTTTGAGGTTCAAGCCGGTCATGGTTTTCAGCGCGTCGAAACCTTGCGTGGCAAAAAGGCGACTGGTGGCCACCTCGACCGTGCCGTTGAGGCGACGGAGCGGAAGAAGTTCCTCCTTCAGCAGAATGCGGGCGGGAAAAAGGGAGAGAAGCTGACGATCCGGTTCCACGTCGTCGAGCGTCGTGTAGGACAGTTCGTATTCGCCGGCCAGCCAGCGTAGGACGTCTTCCTCGGTATGGACGGAAAACTTCGCGCGCAGGAGCAACTCCACGTCGGGAACCGACAGTTGCCGGGCCGCAACCATGCGGTCCAGCAACGATTTCAGCGAAGAATCCTGAATGGAAGTTTCAGCCATATTTGTGTTCGTCAGCTTTCTATTTACACAGGTTGGTAATTCGCCCCGGAGGGGGAGGCGGCGCAGCAGCGCCGCCCTACCCATATACGCCGGTTATTCGAGCAAGCCGAGCAGGGTGGCCTGGGCTTCCTGTTTTGTGTTCAGCACCTTGCGGAGATTTTCCTGCGCCTCGGTCAGCTTGGCGCGCTTGGCTTTTTGGGAAGCCTGGTATTTTTCCAGCGCGGCTTTGATTTGGGCCTTGGGCGCATTGTCATCAATGGCCTTCTGGAGCGCTTCGGCTTCCGGACTGGGCGTGCCGCCGAACATTCCGCCACGACGATTGTTATTGCCACTCTGGTCGCTGTTGTTGCGGTCGCGATTGCGGAGCATCCGGCCCATGTTGCCAAAGCCGATGTCCCGCCGCGCGTCCATCACTTTTTGGAACAGCGGCTTGACGGCGTTCCATTCGGTGTCATTGGTGTAGCCGAAATCCTCTTTAATGTTGTCCATCATGCGCTGCTGCATTTGCGCGGGGTCCATGTTGCGGAAGCCGCGACCGCCGCCGGGACCGCCACCGCCGGCATTGTCGTTCTGGGCGGAAACGCCGGCCGCGCTCAACATCAGAGCCGCCGCCACTCCGCAAATGGTTAACAGATTTGTTGCTTTCATCGAATTTTCCTCTCGTGGTTGAATTGTTTTTATCTGGTCGCGGACGACACACGCGTGCTGTCCTTTGAACGCGAATCAATTCCATGCAAGGAACATGCCATGCGGGAAAATGCGCGTTTTGCGGAGGAAATGAAAATACGTGCCGTGCAATTACTGCTCATCGAGCAGGGGTGCGCGCAAAATTTGCGCAAGGGGATTGGGAAATTATCTAAACCGCCAAGACGCCGAGGCAGGGCGGCGCTGCTACGCCGCCAGGCGGACCAGCAGGTCCGCCCTACCAGATTATTTTTCAAGTACAATCCGACGTCTCATTCAGTACACGAAGCCAAGACCATTCCGCTGGATTTACTTATGAGCTTGATGCTGTGAATGTGGACTGGAAGTTCAAAAACATCAGAGACGCTGTCCGTGGGTTCAGAGACCGTTGCGGTAATAAAGCGAGGAAACGCGTTGCTCCCCATCCTGACACCGCCCCCAAACTTGCAATTGCCGGATGGAGCGCCGATTTCCTAATCGGCAGAGGTGGAACATCGAGCGTCCTTTCAAGCGCCGGACCGGAGTCCGGCGTTCCAACGGAATGGAACTACGCTCCTTCGTTTGTTTCTGTTCCAAGTCCTTGTTTGCGCTCAACCGCAAAAAAATTCTCCGGTACACTGGCGAAAATCTTATCGGCTGAGCAAAAGGAAACAGCGAAGTCGGGGACGTTTGAGCGACACCAAAAATTAACATTGCCAAAAAGCCTTTATAAATCGGGCATTTTGCTGAGCTTTGCCCGGCAACGGGGCGGGCTGGCATTGCCGCTGCTAAGGCGGTTGCGTGGTTGGCAGAGGCCAAGGAGGTTGAACGATTGAAGGATGTGCAGAAAGAAATATGAAAAAAATTGAGGCCATTATCCCGCTCTCCAAATTGGACGAAGTCCAGGACGCCCTGGAGGCAATCGGCATCGAGGGGATGACGGTTTGCGAGGTGAAGGGATTTGGCCGGCAGAACCGGCATACGGAAATCTGCCGGGGCGGCGAATACACGCTGGACTTTTTGCCGAAGCTGAAAATTGATCTGGTGGTGGGAAACCAAAACGCGGAACGCGCGGTAAACGCCATCGTCAAGTCGGCGGGAACGGGCAAAACCGGCGACGACAAAATTTTGATTTCGGAGGTCGAAGAAGCCCGGTGCGCGTTGGCGATATGAATGCCAGAACCCTGCCATCACGGATAAGACTTGTCACCCGGCCAAGGAACCCTGAGCTCATGCCCCGGCGGGTGACGTTGTTGGGCTCCGACCCTTTGGATTTGCCGCGCAGCGTCCGCCGAACCGTACGCAGCGGCATCATCGCGATCCACATCGATTTTAGATAACCTGCCAGTAACCCACCAGTTGCTTCAAATTCCAGTCTCGGTCGGCGGATCAACCTACCCGGCCGGGGCTTGTCATTTTTAGGGCAGTCGAACGCGTTCAACGGCGCCCAGAGCATCCCAAATTGAACTGTAGCCTTATTACTGGTAGGGCGGCGCTGCCGCACCGCCTTGGCGAAGCAGCAGCTTCGCCCTACCGTCGGCTACAGTTTTTATGAAACCGCTCCAACTCAAGCGGACGGAATCGGCGCGCCGCAATAACTTGGAATTTCAAGGACTTGCCTGGTCGGCTTTGCATTCGGCCAGCGCGTCGGCCAATGAGGTCTGCCGGTCAATGTGCCCCACCAGATGCTCCAATCCCTCCGCCCGGAGAATGTCCCGTTCGGTGGCGTGGGCCTCGACGATGCGCAATCCCATGCCCAGCGTTTTGAGCTCGTCGTGCAGCCGGGCGAGCATGCGCGTGCCCGCGAGGTCCACGTAAGGTGAATTCGACAGGTCGCAAATGACCAGTCGCAGACCGGAACCAAAATCCTGCACGTGCTGGAGCACGTCACGCAGAACGTGGTCGGCGTTGAAATAAAGCAAGGGGGCTTCCACCCGGAAGGCGAGCACGCCGGGAATCGGCTCGTTGTCCGGATGCCGCGCGAGGTCGGAAAACCGGTTGGTGCCGGGAATGCGGCCGAGGTAGGCGACGTGCGGCGTGGCGGATCGTTGCAACAGCATGATCAGCGAAGCAACGCCGGCAAAAATGACACCATCGAGGATGCCGAGCAGGAGCACGCCGGCCAGCGCCGCCACCGCGGCGATGAAATCCAGCCGGCTCACCCGGTACAAATGGCGGAACTCCCGGAGGTCAATCAATCCCAGCACGGCCACCAGCACCACCGCGGCGAGGACGGCATGAGGGAGGTTGTGAAACAAGCCGGTGAGAAACATCAACACCAGCCCGAGCGCGAGTGAGGCGAAGACGAGCGCGAGCGGCGTGCGCGCGCCAGCCTGTTCGTTGACCGCAGTCTGGGAAAGCCCGCCGGCGGACGGATACCCGCGAAACATTCCGGCGAGCAGATTGGCCACGCCCAGCCCAAGCAATTCCTGCTGCGCGTCCACTTCGTAGCGATGTTTCAAGGCATAGGTGCGCGCGGCGGAGATGCTTTCAATGTACGAAAGCAGGAAACAGGCGAAAGCCAAGCTGGCCAACTGGCGGCAGGTGTCCGTATCCAAGTCACGCAAGCGGGCTTGCGCCAGGTCAAATGATGGCAGGCCAGCAGGCAACCGGCCGACAAGGCTGACACCGTGTTCCGACAAGGCGAACAGCGACACCGCCACCAGGGAAAGCACCACCACGACCAGCGCCACCGGCCGGCCCGGCAGCCACTTCTCGCCCACCATCAACAATCCGACGGCCACCAGACCCACCGCCAGCACCGCGGGGTTGGCATCGCCCAGTTGCCGGACAATCTGTATCAGGCGCGAGAAGAAATCGCCGCCGCCACCCGGCACACCCAACAAGCCGGGCAATTGCGTCACGATGATGGAAAGCGCAGCGCCCGCCTTGAAACCGGTGAGGATGCTTTCGGAAATGAAATTGACGATGACGCTGAGCCGCAGCAACCACGCGAGCACGAAGAGGCCGGCGGTCAGCACAGTGGCCAGCGCCGTCAGCGACAGCAATCGGTCCGCATCGCCTCCCGCCATTTGTGTGAGGGTCACTCCGAAAACCAGCGAGATGGCCGAAGTAGGGCCGATGGCCAGATGCCGCGACGACCCGAACAGCGCGTAACCCAGTCCACCGACGAGGTAACAGTAAAGTCCCGTCTGGGGCGGCAGGCCCGCCAGCGCGGCATAGGCCAGCGAAACCGGGATGGCGTAAGCCGCCAGGGTAAACCCTGCCAGCGCATCCGGTATCAGCCATTTTCCCTGGTAACCGGACAACCATTGGGCCGGCGGAAAGCCGGACCAACGCGGAGCGACGCGCCCGGCGCCAGGCGTAATTTCCGGTTGTGATTGCGTCGTCATGCGGCACATCGTTGGCCCGGCGCGGTCATTTTTTCAACAACGCCCTTTTGGCCGCGGCCAGTTCCTTGAGTTTGTCCGCGCCGACCCGGGGATAATTCAGGTTGAGCGAGGCGAGGGTTTCAATGATGGCTGCCGCCACGATGACCCGGGTGAACCATTTGTTGTCTGCCGGAACGACGTACCACGGCGCCTCCGCGGTGGCCGTGTGCCGGATCATATCTTCATAGGCCGCCTGGTATTCGTCCCAGAATCCGCGCTCAGCCAGGTCGGCGGCGGAAAATTTCCAATTCTTTTCCGGCTGCTCCAGCCGTTCCAGAAAACGGCGTTTCTGCTCCTTTTTGGAGACGTGCAGAAAAAATTTCCGCACCACGACGCCGTTGCGGGCCAGATAACGCTCGAAGTTGCGGACGTCGTGGAAACGTTCCTTCCAGATGTTCTTGCCAATCAGTTCCGGCGGAAGTTTTTGCTTCTGGAGCAGTTCAGGGTGGACACGCACCACGAGGGTTTCCTCGTAGTAACTGCGGTTGAAGATGCCGATGTGGCCGCGATTCGGCAGGCATTTCTGGCAACGCCACAGATAATCGTGGTCGAGCTCCTCCGCCGACGGCGATTTGAAGGAGAAGACCTGGCAGCCCTGCGGGTTGACGCCGGACATGACGTGTTTGATGGCGCCGTCCTTGCCCGCGGCGTCCATGGCCTGGAAGATGAGCAGCAATGCCCATTTGTCTTCCGCGTACAACTTGTCCTGCAATTCGGCGAGCGCCTCGATGCCGGCGGCGAGCGCTTCCCGGGCCTGCGGTTTTTCCTCGCTGGTGAAACCGAGCAACTCACCGGGATTAATGTCCCGGAGCCGGAATTTTTCTCCGGCAGTAACCCGGAAAGGTTTCGCGAGCTGGCGGGCTTTTTTGATGAAGGCTTTCGTTTTCATGCGCGCCACTACGATTTGTCCTTTTGGGGAGCGCGTCAAGCCGGCTTTCCCGGCCGGCTTTCCGAAACCTCCTTTCCTTTCCGGCCGACATCCCGCCGTAGCAGGCGAAGTACCCGCAACGTGCCCAAGGCGGGTGTGCTCCCTGATTCAATTGCCTTTTCCGGCTGGGGACCGGATGGCAGTTCAACTGACCGTCTGCTTAGGGAACCGGCACAATCTGGTAGAGCCGTTGTGGCTGGAAAATCCCCGAGACATCGAAATACATTTGCGATGTGTTGGTCAGCGTCACCGTGCCAAGCAACACCCAGGCGTCGGTCGGGCCAACCTGGTTGATGTAGCTCAGTTGTAACGAGTCTCCGATGTTCCCGGTCAAGGTGATCGCCGGAGCAAAGTTTACCTCCAGCGAGGGACGCACGACGGGTGTTCCTGTCTGCCACACCCGATAGAATCGCTGCGAGGGGAGCGGCGTGGTCACGTCAAAATAGAATTGTGACGACCCCGTCAGGCTGGCCGAACCGAGCGATGTCCAGTTGGGCGTGGGAGTAAGAGCGGAAGCACAATCCACGTTCAACAAACTCCCGGCATCGCCCGTCAGGTTGATGGCCGGCACTTCGCTTTGATTGACCAACGGAGTCACATTCAACATTACGGGCGAGCTGGTCACCGCGCCGGCCAGATTGGTGATGACGATGGTGTAAGTCCCGCCCTGTAAAAACTGGAGGTTGGTCAGCATCAGATGGGAGTTGGTGCTGGAACCAATCAGATTTGTGCCGTTGGCGTACCAGAGATAACACGGCGCCGGGAAACCGGTCGCGCGGACGCCGAAGTTGACGGTGGAACCCTGGTAAGCCGTCAGGCTTGATGGCGTATGTTGAATGGCCACCGGCACATTCGTCCGAACAGTGAGAATCACCTGTCCCAAGGTGCTGGTGTTGAGACTGCCGTTGTAGCCCGACGGAGTGGCGCCAACGGTCGTATTGCCGCTTAATGACCCGTTGTAAGTCAACAACGTGTAGTTGGTCGCGCTGAAGCCACCTCCGGCGCTGACGTTGAGCGTCCCGCCCAGGGTCAAATTGCCGTTTACCACCGTGAGATCGCTGGCCGTGCCCAACTGATATTGCAACACCGTCCCGGCGTTGAGGATCAGGTCACCATTAACTGTCAGGACGCCGGGGCTGCCGCCCGGAGTCAGGGTCCCATACATGGTCAGTGGTCCGCCGACGGTTCCGCTGCCGCCCAGCGTCGCGGCGCCCAGCACGGTGACCGCGCCGGAACCGGTCCCGCTGCCGGTGGTATTATTCACCAACAAGGTCCCGTTATTCACCGTCAATGGCCCGCTGAAGCCCGAAGAATTGCCCAGCAACGTCAGCGAACTGTTCGATGGCAGGTTAAGCGACAGCGGGCCGGAGCCGAGGAATGCGCCGCTGAATGAATTGTTGCCGCTGGTCATGGCCAGCGTGCTTGCCGAAACGATGTTGAGGCTGTTGGAGAAAGCCACCGAATCCTGGGTGAAAGCGAGGCTGCTGCCGCCCAGCGTAATGGGGTTGGGGCCCAGCATGCCGGTGTCCGTAATTGCGGCCGTGGCATTGTAAAGCGCGAACGTGTTGTTGACCGGCGGCACCGCCAAGCCGCCCAACGTCACCAGATTGGTGCCGGGAATGGAATTGGTGACGGTGACCTGGGCATTGTAAAGGGTCAAGGTGTTGGCTGACGTGTTGGGCGCGGCCAGAGGTGAATCAATGATCTGAATATTCCGGGCATTGTATATTTCAAACGTCTTGGTGGGCGCTGTGATGGTGACGTTGTCCAGTGTCAGATTGGACACCATCATCTCGGGCCGTCCCCAGATGATGCCTGCGATATTATTTCCGGTGGTTGCGACCGCCGTCAAATTGCTGATGGCGATGTTGCACCAGATCGGCGTCGCCGGGTTGACCGGGGTACTGGGCTGGGACATGGCGACTTGCGGAGTGATGTTATTGGGCGTTCCAAATTCGTTGTAATAGCTGTAAATCATGATGGGGTAACCCACGTTCGTCATGGTGATGTTTTGATACGTGAGGTTTTGCACCAGCTCGCCGCGGTCATTGTCCGATTTCATGCGAATTCCGTTATCCGTGCCGCTGAATGCGCAGTTGATTACCGTCAAATTGCTCACCCCGCCGGAGGTGATGCTGCCCAGCGACACGCCGTGGCCGGTGCCAAAGAAACAATTGGTGACCATGACATCGGTGGCGGGTCCGCCACTGCCTCCGATCTCGATGTTGTCGTCCCCGTCACTGATGAAACAATTCTGAATCAGCACGTGGACGGAAGCCAGGTCCATCCCGTCGGTGTTGGGTGAATTCCCAGGAGTATTGATCGTAATCCCCTGGATGGTCAGGTTCACGTTGTTGCCTTTCAACATCATGTGAAACGTCGGCGGATTCTGCATCGTCACATCCTGGATCAGGATGTTCGAGCAGGTACCGCTGAAGTTGATGAAATACGGTCGGCCGATATTATGATTGCCATTGTAGGCCGCCCACCAGGCTGCGCCCTGGCCATCGATGGTTCCTGTGCCGCTGATTTCGACGTCGTGCAGGCCAACGGCGTTGATGAAGGTGGAGGTGCCGGGCCAGGTGCCGTACGGGAACATCTGCAACATTGCGCCGCCGTCGATCTGCAGGTTGACATTGTTGGCCAGGGCAATCGGACCGCACAAATACGTACCGGCCGGAATTTCCACCGTGCCGCCGCTTAATCCATTCGTCAGGCCTCCTGCCGATGCAGCGTTGATGGCACTTTGGATGGCGGTGGTATTGTCGGTAGCCCCGTCACCAACCGCCCCAAAATTTGAGTTTGTGACGTTGACAATATTGTTGGTGTTGATGAACGGCAACGGAGGGATGATGGGCACCACGGTCAACACGGCGACGCTGCTCGTCGTGGCTCCGATGTCGTTGGCCGCGACAAGCGTGTAGTTACCCGCGTTGGTCAATTGGAGAACGGAAAAAATCAACGTATTCGAAGTGGCCCCGGAAATCGGCGCGTCATTAAAATTCCACTGGTAGCTGATGGGCGCGGTACCGACGGCGGCGCCGGTAAAACTCGCGTTGCCTTGTTCGCGGGCGGTGACCGAAGCCGGCTGAAGAATGAAGACCGGCGCCACGGGATTGGTATTGACGGTCAGCAACGCGTTGGAACTGGTGACGGACGCGGCGACATTGCTCACCACCACAAAGTAGTTGCCCGCATCACCGGGCTGCACGTTGGTCAACGTCAAAGTGGCAGAATTCGCCCCGGCCACCGGGGTGTTGGCGGCATTGTGATACCAGTGATAGTACAACGGCTGTGAACCATCGGCCTCCACGGTGAAGGTGGCGCTCTGGCCGGGAATAACCGTCAGGCCGACCGGTTGCGTGTTGATGGTGGGCGGCGTGTTTACCGTCAAAGTGGCCACCGCGCTGGTCACCGAGCCGTAGGAATTGGTAATGACGATGAAATAGCTGCCGGCATTTGTCTCCTGGACGCTGGTGAGGGTCAGGGTGGCGTTGGTGCCGTTGACCACCGCTGTGTTCGTATTGAAATACCATTGGTAACTCAGCGGCAGGGTGCCGTTGGGAACGACGGTAAACGTCGCGTTTTGTCCGGAGGAAATATTCAAACTCTGCGGCTGGGTGACGACGGAGGGAGCGATTGGCGCAGAAGTCAGCGTGATTTTCACCTCGTTAAATATGTTGGAAACCGCCGCCTGACTGCTGTTCTGCGGACGAAAACCTATGCCATCGAAGCTGAAATTGGAGGCCGCGTTGTCCGTGGTCGAGATCGTCTGGACTGCGCCTGAAACCTCGTTCGACCAGGTTATGGTGACGTTCATCGAAGTCAAGCTGGTCCGCGTAAATATGAACTGCAGCGTGTACGGAGTCAGATTGGCAAAACCGGTAAACACGGTGGTGTCGCCGCCGGTGGCCAACGAGGTATAGTCCCCACTCGATCCGAGCAGACTGGCGTCCGACAAATTGGTGCGTTTGCGGATGGCCATGGGGGTGGTATCAGCGAAGGACGTGTAAAATTTCTGGAACAGCGCGTAACCGGCCACGTTAAGTCCCTGGGAACTGCTGCTGAAGCCGTCACCCACCGCCCGTTTGGGCGCATTGCTCCCGTCGGCAAAATCGAACAACCCGATGCGGAACCCCTGCGAACTGCTGGCCAGAGTGGGAACCCCGTTAAAATCAAAGCTGATGGTCGTCGTCAGCGTGTCGCCGACGTTCAAGGTCACGGGCGGACTGTTGCTGTTGGGCGTGAAGTAAGTGACAATCAGGACACTGCTCCCGACCGTGAGGGTCATCGCGCCGGGCGCGGCATTCAGCGACCCGAAGCTCGAAGTAAACCACGCGGAACTCGTCGGCGGGTTCTGCACCGTGCGTGTGCCGGTGAGCCAGGTATCGTCGAGAATAGCAAACACGACCCGCGCTACGGTATAGGGCGACACGCTGCACGAGTTTTGCGCCTGCACCCGATACCAATAGGGCGTGTTCGCCGCCACGGTTGTGTCGCTGTAATTGGTCACGGAGGCGGCCACAGTGGCGAGGAACGTCCAGGTTCCGGGAACCCCTCCGGCGTCCGGTGCCCGGTCGATTTCAAACTGTTCCACACCTGAAGAATGCTCGCTCCACGACAGGTCAATTTCATTCGAGCCAACCACGGTCGTGGCAAGCGATGACGGCGGGCCGGGACTGGTTGCCAGCGCCAGACTGTGATAGAAACCAGCCGCGACGGCTTGCATCCCCGTCAATCCCGCCGGTGACGTTACTTCGCCATAACTGTTGTCACCCCAGGCGGCAACGGTGCCGTCATTCTTCAAGGCCAGGCTGTGAAAACCGCCGGCCGCGATGGCGGTCACTCCGTTCAGTCCGGTGGGCGGCGTTGTTTCACCGTAATAACTCAGGCCCCAGCCGATGACGGTGCCGTCGCTCTTCAAGGCCAGACTGTGGTCGTAACCGGCGGCAATTGCCACCACGCCGGTCAGCCCGGTCGGAACGTTAGTTTCGCCGTAGGTATTGTCTCCCCACGCCACCACCGTCCCGTCGCTCTTCAAGGCCAGACTGTGATAAACACCGGCCGCCACGGCCACCACGTTGCTCAATCCGGCAGGCACAATGGCTTGCCCATAGTCAATGTTGTCGGACGGATTATTAGTCTGTCCGGCTCCCCACGCCACCACCGTCCCGTCATTTTTTAAAGCCAGAACATGAAAAGCGCCGGCGGAAATCGCCGTGACGCCGGCCAGTCCACTCGGAGGGGTTGATTCTCCATCACCATTGTATCCCCACCCCACCACCGTTCCGTCGTTTTTCAGCGCCAGGCTGAACTCGTATCCCGCGGTCAAGGCGACCACTCCCGTCAACCCCGTCGGAGGTGTCGTTTCACCGAAATAATCCGACCCCCAGCCGACAATAGTGCCGTCGCTCCCCAAAGCCAGGCCGTGATAAATCCCGGAGGCAATCATCAACATCCCGTTTGTCAATCCGGCAGGAATATCTATTTCCCCATCCGCGTCATATCCCCAGCCGACAACCGCTAACGGGCACGACGGCGTCGGCACGGTGGCGCTGGCCACATTGGCGTAGGCGGAGTTGCCCGCCGCATTGAAGGCGTACACCCGGTAATAATAATTTGTGCCGGGGAAAAGCCCGGTGTTCAGATAATTGGTGATGTTCGCCGCCACCTGCGCGATTTGCGTGAAGTTGATTCCATCCAGCGACTGCTCGACGCGGAACCCGCTCTCGTTGGCGGAATTGTCCGTCCAGGATAACTCAATCTGGAACGCCGGCAGCGCAGTTGCGGTGAGACCGGACGGAGCATTCGGAATGGTTTGCGCCCGGACGGAAAAAGATAAACCGGCGAGGCCGAGGATCAGGCCGTATCTTGACCAAAGTTGGAAAAGTTTCTTTGTCATATTTAAGCGGGTTGAAGGTTCGGAGTTGGTTGGTAATAAATCGTGGAGATTCGAGCATCAGGGCGCACGGCCCTGGTACTTCCAAGTAAAAGTGCGGTTCATAAACATGGAGCGCAATTACTTCTGATTTGATGGATACGATTCCGGAGGACGCCACCGATGTCAATGATGACCGGCAGTTTAATGAGCTTCAAAGCACGCTTTGAATTCATGCTCACACCGTTATGGACGCCACTCCCTCCCGATTTTGTCTGGGAGCGCTCCGGATTCACTGTCATATAGACACGGGCGGGGAAAATTCGTTTCACAATTTCGGCTGCGCCGTCGTCGCCCGGCCGAAGTAACGGCGCCTGAATCTTCAAGAAAAACCGCGTTTTCCTTCGTAATCTCATCGCTCCACCCTGTTCATAGGTTTTTTATCGGATTGGTTACAGGAAATCTTCGGCCTCAAACGGACGATACTGGTCATGGGCCATCTCATTGATAAGTGTCCGCCGAACGCGAAAAGGTGACAAAATCCTTGATCCCGCAGCCTTCAAAGGCTAGGAACCGCACGGCTGCCCTCCCCGCGCTCTTAAATTGGTGTCCTTACCCAATTTCCGAATCGCCGGTCAGCGGTCCGGTGCTTTGGCTTCTTTGAGAAGTTCGGCGAGGTTTAACTCGCGGGTGAACATCGCCAGACTGCCGTCGGAGGTTCGCGGCCATTGTTCCCGCGGGCGGTCCCAATAGAGTTCCACCCCGTTGTTGTCGGGGTCGCGCAGATAGATGGCTTCACTGACGCCGTGGTCGGCGGCGCCTTCCAGTTCAATGCCCGCCGCCCGCACGCGGCGAAGAGCGTCCGCCAGCGACACCCGCGTGGGATAAAGAATGGCAATGTGATACAAACCGGTCGAGCCGGGCGGCGGCGGCTGGCCGCCCGCGCTCTCCCACGTGTTGAGACCGAGGTGATGATGATAGCCGCCGGCGGACAGGAACGCGGCCTGCCGTCCGAACCGCTGCGTGACTTCAAAACCGAGCACGTCGCGATAAAAAACCAGCGACCGTTCCAAATCGGACACCTTCAAATGGACGTGGCCAATCCGGACGTTCGCATCGACCGGCCGTGAATGGGTGTTTGTCGTCACGGGTGTTTGTTGTTTGGTTTTTGCTCCTGGCGGTGGCTGACGACGATTAATTTTTAAATTTCGCCGCGAGCGTGGCCACGCGCTGACCGAGCAGTTCGCCGGTGAGCTTGTCTGCCGCATTCGGCGCCACATCGGTCGGTTCCTGTCCGGCCTGGGCCATCACGCCGCTGTAACTGCTCAGGCGGTTGATGCCCTTGTCGTTCATCGGCGTTTCGGGAAAACCGACCCAGATCATTCCGTGCTGCATGGCCAGCGTAAAAAAGTAATGTAGCGTGCTCAACTTGTCCCCGCTCGGACCGCTGGAAACGGTGAATCCCGCCGCCAGTTTGTCGCGCCACGCGCTGCGGTACCAGCGTTCCCCCGTTGCATCGGCAAATGCCTTGAACTGGGCCGCCGGCCCACCCATGTACGTCGGGCTGCCGAAAATGATCGCGTCGCTGGCATCGAGCTGCGCCAGGACGGCGTCGTTCTGGTAACGGCCTTGGGCGATGTCCTCGCCGCTGATGGCGATGAGGTTGGTTTTCACGCCGGGAACGGCGGCCGCGCCTTTTTGCACGGCTTCAGCCAGCCTGGCGGTGTGGCCGGAACCGGAGAAGTGGATGATGGATATGGTGGTCATGGTTGTATTTTGGTTTTGTGGTTTGTTTGGTTAGTTGAGATCGAACAAAAGAACCTGCGCCGGTTTTGCGGCGCTGAGTTCCAGCAAAGTCCCACCGCTTACCGCCGCGGCATCGCCGGCGTCCAGCGCCTTGCCATTCAGCGTCAAACCGCCTTCGGCCACGTGAACCCACGCATGCCGGCCGGGCGCCAACGGGTGCGATACGCGGTCGCCCGCGTTGAGCTTCGCGAGCCAGAAATCGGCGTCCTGGTGAATGGCAATGGACCCGTCACGGCCCGTTTTGCTGGTCACCAGGTGCAATTTTCCCGTCGGCGCGTTCGCCAGGGATTTTTCCGCGTAACGCGGCTTCACTCCCTTGCGGTCGGGCTGAATCCAGATTTGCAGCAAATGCACGGCTTCGTCTTGGGCCGGATTGAATTCGCTGTGCTCCACGCCGGTGCCGGCCGCCATGTATTGCACCTCGCCGGCGCGGATCACCCGGCCGTTGCCCATGGAATCCTTGTGTTCCAGCGCGCCGCTGAGGACGTAGGTGATAATCTCCATGTCCCGGTGCGGATGCGTTCCGAAACCTTCCCCGGGCATCACGAGATCGTCGTTGATGACCCGCAGGCTGCGGAAGCCCATCCAGGCCGGGTCGTAATAATCCGCAAAACTGAACGTGTGATACGTGTCCAGCCACCCGTGATTGGCGTGGCCCCGTTCATTGGCTTTTCGAATTTTCATCATGCCTGAAACTTGCCACACCGGCCGTGAATTCGGGAAAGACCATGTTTCTTGCCTCAGCATAACTAAAGAGTATGCTCGAACCCCATGGAACTGCGTCACCTCCGCTACTTTGTCGCCGTCGCCGAAGAGGAAAATGTCTCGCGCGCCGCGTTGAAGTTGCACGTCTCGCAACCGGCGTTGAGCCGGCAGGTCCGCGATCTCGAAGCGGAGCTGGGCTTCTCACTCTTGGAACGCAGCGCCAAATCCGTGCGGTTGACCGGCGCCGGCCGGATTTTTCTGGCCGAAGCCCGCGCCGTGCTGCAACGCGCCGAGGACGCCGTGAAAACCGCGCGGGCCGTCGCCACCGGTGGCCGTAGCGAACTGCACGTCGGTTACGCGCCGTCGCTCACCGCGCGAATTCTGCCGCCGGCCCTGCGCGCTTTTCAGGCCGAACAGCCCAACGTGGGCGTCAAGCTGCATGATTTGTCCACCGAGGAAATGCTCGCCGGGTTGCGGGCGGGCAGATTGCAAATCGCCTTTCTCGTCCGCCCGACGACCGCCATGCTGCGTGGGCTGCGGTTCGAGGAATTGACGCGCGATCCGTTGCGTCTGGCTGTGGCGCACAAACATCCGCTCGCGCGCCGGCGGCGGGTGACCCTGGCGGAGGCCGCACAGGAACCGTTCATCGCCTACAGCCGCAAGGATTATCCCGAATATCATGAAATGCTGGCCGCCGTGTTTGCCGCGACCAAATCCAAACCGCGCATCACGGAGGAACACGACGGGGTTTCCAGCCTGATCGCGGCGGTGGAAGCCGGCGGCGGCGTGGCGCTGGTGCCGCAATTCCTGGCCTGCCTCGCCGGGCCACGTTTGAAACTCATGCCATTGTCGCCTGCGCCGGAGCCGTTGATCATTGGCGCCGCCTGGGCGGCCAAAGACGGGTTGTCCGCCACCGCCGACCGGTTTCTGCAATGCGTCAAAAAGGCGGTTTCGGAGACGCGCTGAACCGGCTGGTTTTATTGGGAAAAGCAACCACGATTCACCACTCGTGCCCCAATCCCGTTGACTGTCTGTGAAATTGCCCTAAATTCCGGCATTTGTTAATGACGTAACTTTTTATGGACGAACAACACAGCCCAAGGACTGTGGCCGACAATTCACAGAACACCGGACCGGTCAAACACCATCACCGTTGGCCATGGATTCTGGCCGGCGCCATCCTGCTGTTCGGCGCCATCGCTTATTACACGCATCGGCAACCGAAGGAAACCGCCGCCGGCGCCGGCGGCCGCGCCGGCCGGAATCCGCCGGCGCTGATGATCAGCACGGCCACGGCACGGACCGGCGACATCGGCGTTTACCTCAACGGGCTTGGAGTCGTCACGCCGTTGAACACGGTGTCGGTGAGAACCCGCGTGGACGGGCAAATCATGAAAGTCTATTACCAGGAAGGCCAGATGGTTCATGCCGGCGATCCGCTGGTGGAAATCGACCCTGCTCCCTATCAAGCGGCGTTGAATCAGGCCATCGCCAAAAAAAATCAGGATCAGGCGCAATTAAATCTTCAGCAGGTCGAGCTGAAACGCGAAGCCGCCCTGCTGGCCGCCAAAATTGATTCCCAGGACGCCTACGACCAGGTCGCCGCTCAGGTAAAAGAATTGGAAGCGGCCGTAAAATTGGACGAGGCGGCGGTGGAAAGCGCCCAGGTGCAACTCGCCTACTGTCACATCGCCTCCCCCCTCACCGGCCGCGTCGGACTGCGCCTGGTGGATGGCGGCAACATCGTCCACGCCGCCGACACCAATCCGCTGCTCGTCATCACGCAATTGCAACCCATCACCGTGATTTTCAATCTGGCGGAGGATTTTCTGCCGCAAATCCAATCGTCTTTGCGGCAAAACCAACAACTCACCACGGACGTTTTTGACCGCACTCAACAAAAAAAAATCGCCACCGGCACGCTGGAGACGCTCGACAATCAGATTGACCCCACCACCGGCACGCTCAGGCTCCGGGCCGATTTTACCAACGATGATGAGGCGTTGTTCCCCAATCAATTTGTCAACGTGCGCCTGCTGGTGGACCTGCATCGCGGCGTCACGCTCCTGCCCAACACCGTCATTCAACGCAATGCCGATGGCGCGTTTGTCTATTTGTTGAACCCCGATCAAACCGTCGCGCTGCACCCGATTACCGCCGGCACCACCGACGGCGAGGTGTCCGAAGTCGAAAATCTGAACGCGGGCGCGGTGGTGGCAGCGGACAATTTCAACCGGTTGATCGACGGCGCCAAAGTCACGATTCGTCCCGCGGCAGGTGAGCCGGGCAAGGACCGCAAGAAGAAATCCCCGTGAGTCCGTCGCGTCAGTTCATTTTGCGGCCCGTGGCGACGTCGCTGCTGATGTTCGCCATCTTTCTATCGGGCCTGGTCGCTTACGTGCAGCTTCCCGTTTCCGCGCTGCCGGAGGTGGATTATCCGACCATCCAGGTCGTCACGTTCTATCCGGGCGCCAGTCCCGATGTCACGGCCTCGGCCATCACCGCGCCGCTGGAACGGCAATTGGGCCAGTTGCCGGGCTTGAACCAGATGACGTCCATCAGCTCCGGCGGCAGTTCGATCATCATCCTGCAATTCGAGTTGTCGCTGAACATTGACGTGGCCGAACAGGAAGTGCAGGCGGCCATCAACGCCGCGCAGACGTACCTGCCGACGGGTCTGCCGTCACCGCCGATTTACAGCAAATCGAATCCGGCCGACGCGCCGATTCTCACGCTGGCGCTTTCCTCGAAAAGCCTGCCGCTGGCGCAGGTCGAGGATTTTGCCGACACGCGGCTGGCACAGAAAATTTCCCAGGTGCCCGGCGTCGGCCTCGTGACCATCAGCGGCGGACAGAAACCGGCCGTGCGTATTCAGGCCAATCCCACCGCGCTCTCCGCGTTCGGCATCAATCTCGAAGACGTGCGCACCGCGTTGCAGCAGGCCAGTGTCAACCAGGCGAAAGGCAATTTTGACGGCCCCAAACAGGCGTACGAAATCAACGCCAACGACCAATTGCTGGCCAGCCAGGATTACCAATCGCTGGTGGTGGCGTATCGGAACGGCGCACCGGTGGTCCTGTCCGACGTGGCCCGGGTGATTGACGACGTGGAAAATGTGAAGCTGGCGGCGTGGATGAACCAAACCCCGGCGGTCATCGTCAACATCCAGCGCCAGCCCGGCGCCAACATCATCCAGGTGGTTGACCGTATCAAACAATTGCTGCCGCAACTCAAGGCGAACCTGCCGGCAGCGGTCGAAGTCTCGATTCTTACCGACCGCACGACCACCATCCGCGCGTCGGTGCGTGACGTGCAATTCTCCCTGGCGCTCACGGTCATCCTTGTCGTGATGGCGATCTTTTTGTTCCTGCGCAACCTGTCCGCGACGGTCATTCCCAGCGTGGCGGTGCCGCTGTCGCTCGTCGGCACCCTGGGCGTGATGTATCTGCTCGGCTTCAGCCTGAACAATCTGACGCTGATGGCGCTGACCATTTCCACCGGGTTCGTCGTGGATGACGCGATTGTGATGATCGAAAATATTTTCCGTTATATCGAGCAGGGCGAAAAGCCGCTGGCGGCGGCATTGAAAGGCGCGGAACAAATCGGGTTCACCATCATGTCGCTGACCATTTCGCTGATAGCCGTGCTCATTCCGTTGCTGTTCATGGGCGACGTCGTCGGCCGGTTGTTCCGCGAATTCGCCATCACTCTGAGCGTGACGATTCTCGTTTCCGCCGTCGTTTCGCTGACGCTCACGCCCATGATGTGCTCGCGCCTGCTCAAGGCCAAAGCCGACCGGAAACCGGGGCGGTTTTACGAGGCGTCGGAACGGGTTTACCAGCGCATCATCGGCTTTTACGCCCGCACACTGCAACGGGTATTGAAGCATCAGCCGGCCACACTGCTCGTGGCGGTTTCCATGCTCGTGCTCACCATTTTGCTTTACCTCGTCGTACCAAAGGGATTTTTCCCCGTGCAGGACACCGGCGTGATTCAGGGTATTTCGGAAGCGCAGCAGAACATTTCCTTCGCGGCGATGGCGGAACGGCAGCAGGCGCTGGCGGACATGATTCTCAAAGATCCGGCGGTCGAAAGTCTGTCATCGTTCATCGGCGTGGACGGCATCAACGCCACGCTTAACAGCGGACGCATCCAGATCAATCTCAAGCCGCTGGCCGAACGGAAAATCAGCGCCAGCGACGTCATCCGCCGGTTGCAGCCGGAGCTGGCGAAGGTGGACGGCATCACGCTGTACATGCAACCGGTGCAGGATTTGACCGTTGAAGACCGCGTCAGCCGCACGCAATATCAATACACGCTCGAAGACGCCAACGCGCAGGAATTGAACACCTGGACGGCGAGAATGATGGAAAAATTGCCGGCGCTGCCCGAGTTGCGCGACGTGGCGACCGACCAACAAACCCGCGGCTCCCAGGTAACGCTGGTCATTGACCGCGTGACGGCGTCGCGGCTGGGCATCACGCCACAGCAGATTGACAGCACGCTCTACGACGCCTTCGGTCAGCGGCAGATTTTGACGATGTTCACGCAGTTGAATCAGTATCACGTCATCCTGGAAACGCTGCCGGAATTCCAGAAGAACCCGGCCAAGTTGCAGGACATTTATGTGAAGTCGGCGAACGGCGGCGCCGTGCCGTTGAGCGCGTTCGCGCATTTCGAATCGGGCATCGCGCCGCTGGTCATCAACCATCAGGGACAATTCCCGGCGGTCACCATTTCCTTCAACCTCGCGCCGGGCGCAGCGTTGGGCGACGCGACGAAGGCCATCGAAAGCGTGCAGCGCGAACTGGACATGCCGTTGAGCGTGCAGGCTTCGTTTCAGGGAACCGCGCGGTCGTTCCTGGCATCGCTCAAGAACGAGCCGCTGCTCATCCTCGCGGCCATCATCACGGTGTACATCATCCTCGGCGTGCTTTATGAAAGTTACATCCACCCGGTCACGATTCTCTCCACGTTGCCGTCCGCCGGCGTGGGCGCCATTCTCGCGCTGCTGGTTTGCGGAACGGAACTCGGCGTGGTCGCGCTCATCGGCATGATTCTGCTCATCGGCATCGTGCAGAAGAACGCAATCATGATGATTGACTTCGCACTCGACGCGGAACGCCGGGAGGGCAAACGCCCCGAGGAAGCGATTTACCAGGCGTGTCTGCTGCGGTTCCGGCCGATCATGATGACGACGTTTGCCGCCTTGTTCGGCGGGTTGCCGCTGGCGCTGGGCAACGGCGTCGGCGCGGAATTGCGCAAGCCGCTGGGCATCGCCATCGTCGGCGGCCTGCTGGTCAGCCAGGTGCTGACGCTTTACACCACGCCGGTCGTTTATCTTTACTTCGGCCGGCTCGCCGCGAAATTTTCCCGCGCGCGCGCGGCGGAAAAAATTGAATCCGCTCTGCCATCCGCGGAAACGCCATGAACATTTCCGCCCCGTTCATCGGGCGTCCGGTCGGGACGACCCTGCTCACGGCGGCCATTGCCCTGGCGGGTGCGGTCGCGTATCTGCAACTGCCGGTGGCGCCGCTGCCGCAGGTGGATTTCCCCACCATCGCCGTCGGGGCGTCCCTGCCGGGCGCCAGTCCCGAAATCATGGCGTCTTCCGTGGCCGCGCCGCTGGAACGGCAACTGGGCCACATCGCCGGCGTCAGCGAGATGACCTCCGCCAGCTACCTCGGCTCGACCAGCATCACTTTGCAATTCGATTTGAACCGCGACATCAACGGCGCCGCGCGGGACGTTCAGGCGGCCATCAACGCGGCCCGCGCGAACCTGCCGTCGAACCTGCCCAGCAACCCGACCTACCGCAAAGTCAATCCGGCCGATGCGCCGATCATGATCATCGCGCTCACGTCCGACGTTTATGTCCGCGGCCAGCTTTACGATGCGGCGTCCACGATCATTCAGCAGCGCCTGTTGCAAATTGAAGGCGTCGGCCAGGTGAACGTCGGCGGCGGCGCGCTGCCCGCCGTGCGGGTGGACGTCAATCCCACGCAACTCAACAGCTTCGGTTTGAGTCTCGAAGACGTGCGCACGATGCTGGGCCGGCAAAATGCAAACCTGCCCAAGGGCCAGCTCGCCGACGAGCACACCACCGCCGACATTCTGGCGAACGATCAATTGCTCAAAGCCGCGGATTACCGGCCGCTCATCGTGGCTTATCAGAATGGTGCAGCGATAAAATTGTCTGACATCGCCGACGTGCAGGATTCGGTCGAGAACATCCGCGCCGCCGGCTTTGTGAACGGCAAGCCGAGCGTCCTGTTGATTCTGTTCCGACAGCCCGGCGCGAACATCATCGACACCGTGGACCGCGTCAAGGAAGCCCTGCCGTCGCTCAAAGCCTCCATTCCCGCCGCCATCAACATGACCGTCGTGCTCGACCGCACGACCACCATCCGCGCGTCGGTGCGGGAAGTGGAGCGCACGCTGCTCATTGCCATTATGCTGGTGGTGCTCGTGGTTTTTCTGTTCCTGCGCGACGGCCGGGCGACGCTGATTCCCGCTGTGGTGGTCCCGGTTTCATTGATCGGCACGTTCGGCGTGATGTACCTGCTCGGTTACAGCCTCGACAATCTTTCCCTGATGGCGCTGACGATTTCGACCGGCTTTGTGGTGGACGACGCCATCGTGGTCATCGAAAACGTCACGCGCTATCTCGAACACGGCATGAAGCCGATGGAGGCGGCCCTGCGGGGCGCGCGCGAAGTGGGGTTTACCGTTCTTTCCATCAGCCTGTCGCTGGTGGCCGTGTTTACGCCGATTCTGCTCATGGGCGGCATCGTCGGGCGATTGTTCCGGGAATTCGCCGTGACCCTCTCGACGGCCATCATGGTTTCGCTCGTCATTTCGCTGACGGCGACACCGATGATGTGTTCGCGCCTGCTCCGCCATCGGAAACCGGAGGAACACGGGCGGATTTATGGCGTGGGCGAAAAGATTTTCGCCTGGGTGCTGGAACATTACCGGACCAGTCTGCAACTGGTGTTGAAACATCCGGCCATCACGCTGGCCGTTTTGCTGCTCACCATGGCGGCGAATGTGTTTCTGTTCGTGGTGGTGCCGAAAGGATTTTTCCCGCAACAGGACAATGGCACGGTCTTCGGCGGCATCCAGGGTTCCCAGGACGCGTCGTACCAGGCCATGCACACCGCCACGGCGCGCTTCGTCAATATCATCAAGGACGATCCCGCCATCGCGACGGTCATGGCTTTTACCGGCGGCGGGGGCGCAGCCAACGGCGGATTCATTTACATGGCGCTCAAACCGCTCGCCGAACGCAAAATCAACGCCAGCCAGCTCATCAACCGCCTGCGGCCCAAGCTCGCGGCAGTCCCCGGTGCGACGGTGTTTGTCCAGGCCGGCCAGGATTTGCGCATCGGCGGGCGCCAGAGCAACGCCCAGTATCAGTACACGATTCAAAGTGACAATCTGAACGACCTCGTAAAATGGGGCCCGATTCTGCTTCAGGAAATGAGAAAGCTGCGGGGATTTACCGACGTCAACAGCGACCAGCAAAACAATGGCTTGCAGGCTTCGCTGGTTTATGACCGGGCGACGGCGGCGCGTCTGGGCATTTCGTCGCAAGTGATGGACAACACGCTCTACGACGCGTTCGGGCAGGAACAGGTTTCCACCATGTACACCTCGTTGAATCAATATCACGTCGTCATGGAGGTAGCCCCGCAGTTCTGGCAAAATCCCAGGGACCTGGACATGATTTATCTGCGGGCCACGAACAGCCCGGTCGTCGTTCCCTTGAGCGCCGTGGCCCGTTACGAGCCGACCACCGCGCCGATTGCCGTCAACCATTCCGGCCAGTTCCCGTCTGTGACCCTTTCGTTCAACCTCACTCCCGGCGTGGCGTTGAGCGACGCCGTCAAAGCCATCCAGCAAATGCAGCAACGCATCGGTCTGCCGGGCCGGATTCAGGGGAATTTTTCCGGGACCCTGGCAGCGTTTCAGACTTCGCTGGCGGCGGAACCGTACCTGATCATAACGGCGCTGCTGGCGGTTTACATTGTGCTGGGCATCCTCTACGAAAGTTACATCCATCCCATCACGATTTTGTCCACGTTACCCTCGGCGGGTGTCGGCGCGGTGCTGGCCTTGATGGTGTTCAACACCGATTTAAGCGTCATCGCCATCATCGGCGTCCTCCTGCTCATCGGCATCGTGAAGAAAAATGCGATTCTGATGATCGACTTCGCGCTCACCGCCGAACGCGAGGAAGGAAAATCGCCGCGCGAGGCGATTTATCAGGCGTGCCTGCTGCGGTTCCGGCCGATTCTGATGACCACGATGGCCGCGATGTTTGGCGCCCTGCCGCTCGTTCTGAGCAACGGCGTGGGCTCGGAATTGCGACGTCCGCTGGGCATTGCCATCGTCGGCGGATTGATATTCAGCCAGGTGCTGACGCTTTACACGACGCCGGTGGTTTATCTTTACTTCGACCGTCTCCGCCTCTGGTGGGAAGCCCGGCGGCGCCGGTCAACGGCCATTTCCCCGCCACCCTTAGAGTTGTCCAAAGGAACGGTTTCCTGAACCTTGCGACAAAAATTTCACAGAACTCCTTTAGCCAAGAGACCGAACGACGCGACCGCTGCATTTCGCCCGTGATTTTCAGTTTGAATCCATCACCGGAGGGATTTCTTCCCATTTCCTGAAAGCATATCTGAATACGGCTACATACAGGGGTACACACAAACCAGCGTAGACCAAATTAGCGGGGTCAAATGGTTCATGAGTAAGGGCTGGCGCGATGAAAATATTAAAAGTGAAATCCCACCCAATAAAAACAAATGCATAAACCTTCCAAAAGACCGGAGCGAATAATTGTTTATCCCAAATGTGCAATTGGATTGCCACCAGCGAAGGGAATGACATTAAAAAGTCCAGAGTGGCAAAAGGAAACATCGCCGGCCCGTATTGATACATCCACATGAAATCAGATGGCACAATCAGCAGTGTTATTGGCACTGCATAAAGCATCCAAAGGATGCGCCGAATTATTTTCATATCTCGCGTTCTATGAATTGTGCCTTCATCCACTTGGCAACTGATTGTACTGAATTGGATGCCTTCCACTTTAGATTTGCAATAAAAAAACCCGGCCGACACCCAAAGCCGGGGCGATTTAAAAAATTTCAGATTTTGAAGCCATGCTTGGCCACCTGTATTTTGCGGTCATGCGGTCGGATTCTTCCGGTGATTAAGCCATTGACGGCAGCGCCTGCGCCAAGCAAATTCCGGTGGATTTTGTGAGGATGCTTAAACCATTCCTGATACTCGCCGCGGCCATTTTTGTCGGCGGCGGAATTCCCGCCCCGGCGCAGGACAACGTCAAAGGCGGCAGCGAGCCCATCGTCCGCTCAATCGATCCCGCCAAACTGACTTACGACTATCTCGTCGATGGCAATCTGCCTCAGGACGACCCGGCCGCCCGGAAATTCAAGACGCTCCAGGCCGCCTATGCCGCCGCACCCGCGGGGACGGAAGCCAAACCGACGGTCATCGGCATCAAGCCCGGTGTGTACCAGCTTCCCGGCCCGGCCACGCACGGAGCCAGCCTGAGCATCACCAAGGACTACATCACCTTGCTCGGATTGACCAACAATCGCCGCGCCGTGGTGCTGGCGGACAATCGCGGCCTGATGCAGGGCGCCGAAGACGACGGTTACATCATCGACATCAACGCCACCGGATTCACCGCGAAAAATCTGACCATCATCAATTATTGCAATGCCGACTACGAGTATCCCGGCGATCCGACCAAAAATCTGAAGAAGCGCTCGGACGTCATCACGCAAGGCGTGGCCTTGCAGGCCGTGGGTGACAAGCACGTTTATGAGAACGTCGCCTTGCTCGGTCGGCTGGACACGATGTTCCTGAAGACCACGCGGTCGTACTTCAAAAACGTTTACATCGAAGGCACAGACGATTGGATGGGCGGCGGCCGGATCAGCGTCTGGGAAAATTGCACGCTGATCTACCCGACCGGGAGCGGCGTGATGTCGGCATCGGGAGTCGTCTTCATCAATTGCCGGTTCGAGGCGACCAACGGCATGGAGTTTTACAAGGCCGAATTTCGCGGCGCCGAGCGGCCGGACGTTTTGATCAACTGCGTGTTGCCGACCGATTCGCCGCAGGCGCACGTTGCCTGGGTGCGGGGCATCGCCGCGCCGAGGCCAAATCAGCTTACGCTCACGTATCACGACAAAGACGCCAACGGCCATCCCGCGGTCATCTACGACGCCACCGTCGGACCGCCCGGCTTTACTTACTCGCGAGAGTTGACCGGGCGGGAGCTGCCGGCCTTCAATCCGTGGAACCTCCTCCGGGCGGCGCCCAATGCCCCGGCCGACGATTGGGACCCCGCCGGAGTGAGAGAAAAATATGAAGTAGCCGGACAGGGAAATCTGCCCTTCCGCATCGCGTTGACCAACAGCAAGGCATCCATTCGCACCGGTGACCCCGGCGCAACCATCAGCGCGACAGTCACGCCGATTCGCGCCGACCAGACCATCACCTGGTCAACCAAATCCGACCTGATTTCACTCAGTCAAACGACGGGCTCGAATGTCGTGGTGACCGGTCGAAATACGACCGACCAGGCCGAGTGGGTCGCTGTCAAGGCCGCAGCCACCAACGGTATTTACGCGACGGCTTATGTCTATGTGGAACCCAAATACATCGATCCGCCGACGCTGAACGCAGGGCCTGCGCTGAATCCGCCGTCAAACGGAACGGTCACGGTGAATTACACGCTCAATTCGGGTAGCCGGGAGGATCAATCGCTCGTTTCGTGGTACATCTGCGACGACGCGGCGGGAAACAATTCGAGGGAAATTGCCGTCAGCCGGGGCAATCAGCCGTTGAAAACCCTGCCGCTGACCCCGGGTTATGTCGGCAAATATCTCAAGGTGACGGTCCAGCCCAAACTCAATATCAGCGAACCCGGCCCGGCGGTGCCGGCGATGAGCGCCAGGCCCGTCGCCGCCGCGGACGTACGGTCCACCACGGTATCGCCGGATTTCAGGAATTTCGTGACGGCGACCAATGACACGTACGCAAGCGGTTTGTGGACGGTGTTGGGCAACTGGCGGGTGGTGACCGGGAATAATTATGTGAACGGCTACGGCATTCGGCCAGGCACGCAGGGGTATCTCCTGTATCAGCAGGATGCCGACTGCGGCGACATGCAGGTGGACCTGGTGACGGCATCCGAAAAGCAGGGCCAGGGATTTGCGGTCCCGGGCTCGCCCGCCGACACCGGCGCGCACAATCTCCACGCGGATATGTACATCAAGTTTGATCCGCGCACCCGGAACGGCTACGCCTTGCGGTTCTGGCGGACGACCCAGTCGGCCGACAAATGCATGTTTCAGTTGTATAAGATTGAGAACGGCGCCGGCTCGCCGCTCAACGACCGGCAGGTATTGAGCGGCGTCTTCAAGACAACCACCCACATGATTCTGAAAGTGACCGGCACAACCCTGTCGGTGATCGCGACCAACGACGTGGACCAGGAAACGCTCGCGCTGGAGGGAACCATCGCGCCGAATCGTTTTGGCGGAGCCGGCGTGTACTGGGCCGGCGGCAGCAGCAGCACCATCTACAGTCGCATTGAGATATCCTACCCGGCTGCACCGCCTGCAAACCATTGAAAAAATCGTTGAAGGTTTCGGCGAAGGTTCGTGCGCCGAGCGGATACGGTATTTGCCACCGGGAACCGGGTGAGTTACAGTCAATGCGTCAGGTTATGTTACTTTGGAATAAAACGCACGCGACGGGTTCCAGCACCATTGATCAGCACCACCAGATGTTGATGGATAACATCAATCATCTGGAAAGGATGTTGACGAGCACCAATCCCACCGCCGAGGAATGCAAATTGTTGATCCAACTCGTCGATTTTCTCGAATCCTACGCCGATATGCATTTCAAGTTTGAGGAAGAGTGCATGGAACGTTTCCGGTGCCCGGCGCATCAAAAAAACAAGGAGGGACATGCTCAATTCCGGGAGTTTTTCCGCCGCTTCAAAGAACGCCATACCACGGAAGGTTTCCGGCCGGAAGTTCTCAAGGACCTGCATGCGATGGCCAGTGCGTGGATTCAGACGCACATCCTGCAAGTGGACCTTCAGCTCCGGCCCTGCATCAAAGCGGGAGCGCTAAGACAATCGTCGGTACTCTGAAGCTTCACGTTTCAGGCTTGGCGTACGGGCGGAAGTGATTTAATCTTCGTTGTTTCCGGTGGCGGGGTAGCCAAGTGGTAAGGCAGGGGTCTGCAAAACCCTTATGCGTCGGTTCGATTCCGACCCTCGCCTCCAAACCTAATCAGTTGGAACTGAAAGGTTTTGGAAACTTCCACAGATGAGTGCCAGCGGAAGTGCCAGCAAAATTTAACTCTGGCCTGCCCTGCGTAACTCCCACCTGCTCCCTACCGGAGTCGAGGTCAATCGTCGTAACCTCATCACTGTGAACACAGTTATGAAACAACGATTCAGACTCTATAAACGGAAAAAAGGTGGACGGTATTACATTCATGACGACGTGACCGGCAAGCAGGACAGCCTGCACACGACCGACCACGCCACCGCAATCCGGCTGTTCCATTCGCGTCAGGAAGCCGAGCAGCAGCCCGCCGTGAACCTGCAAATCGCCCGCGCGTATCTGGCGGCGAGTGATCCGCAAATCGCCACCCGCAACTGGCAGTTTGTCATGGACGAACTGGTGAAGCTCAAAAAAGACCAGACCCAAGACCGCTGGCAGACGGCCATCAAGGACAAAGCGTTCGACAGCATCCGGCATTTGCCGATTTTGGAAACCCGCCCGGAACATTTTCTGCGCGTGCTGGAAGCCGGAAAAGTTTCGACCAACGTCTATCTGCGGCGCATCCACAACTTCGCCTTGGACATGACCTGGCTGCCGTGGCCGGTGCTGGCCAAGAAACGCTGGCCGGCAGTCGAGTTCAAGGAAAAGCGTGGCATCACGCTGGCCGAACATCTGGCCATTGTCGCCCGCGAAACCAATCCCGAACGCAAGGCGTTCTACAAACTGGCGTGGCACCTGGGCGCGTCGCAATCGGACTTGGCATTCCTTGAGGCGGAGAATGTGGATTGGGACACTCACGTCATCAGCTACAAGCGGATGAAAACCGACACGGTTGCCATCATGCGCTTCGATGAAGACATGGCGGAAATCCTGCGGGATCTGCCGGGCAGCGGCCCGTTGTTTCCCTATCTGCGAACCGTCCGCGCGGGCGACCGCGCCACGGAGTTCAAGCAACGCTGCGATGGACTTGGTATCAAAGGCGTCTCGCTGCATAGCTACCGTTACGCTTGGGCGGAACGGGCAAAGACGGCAGGCTATCCCGAACGGTATGCCCAAGTGAATCTTGGACATAACAGCAAAGCCATGACGCGGGCGTATTCGCGCAAAGCCGAGGTAGAAATGCCTTCCTTGAGCGAATACGAACGGATGCGCGCCAAGTTCGCGGAAATGTCCAAGACCGTTGAGCCAGTGATGGCCAGCGCCTAACCGGAGGAAATCACATGAACTTGAATCCTGCCACAGTGCTTGACCCGGTGTTCCACTTTCTGGATGGAATGCTTGAAGAATACGGCGTGTATTTTTATCTCGTATTCGTCTGGCTGTCCCTGTTGGTGCTGGCTTGGGTGTTCAGCGGCGGGTTGCGCCGGAAACTCCCCAATCAACCGCACGTCAGTGCCAGCATCGGCATTATCATTCAGCCGCACACACCACCACCGCCGCAGATCATCATCCACGAATGCGACCCGCCGGATGATGGCCCGGATTAAACCAGTGTTCTGTGAAGCGTGGCTATTTGGCCAGCCGAGCGGCGGCGCGGAAACTCTGAGCCACCAGCTCGCCGCGCCGCCGGTCGCTACCGCGTAACGGACTCGCCCGCTTCATTACGCCGATGCCGCCGGTTGCCCATTCAATTGCGCCTGCCGCGCACGCTTGCGGGCGTTTTTAATGCGCCAATGCTTGTGAATGGCGGCCACCACCCTGTCGAGCCAGCCCACATCCGCCAAGTTCCTGGCAAGCAGGTCGCGGGAATAATGTTTCACACAGTATTTCTGCGGATGTCCCAATGGTTTAATCAAGCCTGCCCGCGACAGCGGTGGAATGATATGCCTAGCGACGCCCAAAGCCTCGGCGACTTCCTCCTTGGTCATGGTGGCATGGTATTTTTCCAATGGCTGGATGTTTAACGGTGAATCAGTAGTCATACATTTTCCTTGGTTAAAGTGACGGTGACGGCGGCAATATGGGTTTTCAATGTGGCGGCTAACCGCCGATCCGCCGACTTCACAAACTTCAATTCATACTTCTGGATGTCTTGTTCCAGCCGTTTGAGGCCGCTGCCCAGGACGACCACATCGGCACACGCAAAATGAATCAGCATCTTTTCCGGCGGCGCATCCGGCTCCTTTTCCAAGGCCGGGTTGGGAATTTTTTCCGCATACAAAAATTGTGCGTAAGGCAGCAGATAGCTGATGCCGCTATCGGCAACGGCTTCCAGCGCGGCGATGGTGGAATCCCTTTCAAGACAGGGATTATCGCGCGGGCTAGACGCTGATATGGTGGGTGGATTGTCGCTGGTGTTCAGTTGGCTTGATTTCATGGTTACTCCTTTCAGTTGTTTCCGTTGAAATAGATTGGGCAAGGCGCTGGCGGAACCGTTTCAGAAAATGATTGCCACGTTGCAAAATGGTTTGAAGGAAGTCACGCTGCGGCATGGCTTCAATGGCCGCCAGCCGCGCACTGGAATCGGTGACGTGCGAGCGAAGCAAGTCGCTGTCGTCGGTAAAAATCTGGCAACGCTCGCGGCCACGCGAAATGCTGACGTAAAATTGTTCCTGATTGATGGCGGGCAGCGAGCGCGACGAGGCGACCAGTAAAACTTCGGCCACCGTCTTGCCCTGGGCGGCGTGCGACGTGACGGCGTAGCCATGCGTGAACGTGCGATAATCGGCAGGAATCACCCGGCCATCAGCCAGCAAAACAGAATCGCCCTGAATGGCCGTTACCTCGACGAGTTCGCCGTTCACAAACTTTTTTTGCCAGTTCGATTGCAGCAACAGCTTGTCACCCGCAGCCACTTTCAATTTCCGCTTCTCGCCCACATCGCAGGCGATACCCGCGCCCAATGGAAAAAAGCTTTCGGTGCCATCTCCATGTTGAATTTTGAGCGAGTCGTTTTCCACGGCGACCACCGCCACCGTTTCACCTTTCTCAAAACCATGTCCGCGCCGATGAAAATGGATGGCCATGCCGGGACGGTATTGCCGCGCATCCCGTTTCTGCGCTTCCGTCCACGAGAGCGAATCGAAAACTTGAAATGCCTTTTCTTCCAGAGCCAAACGGCCAGCCGATTTTAATTCCGCCCGAATTTTTTCCGTCACCGCTTCAATTTCATTCCACGTCGGCGCGACCAGCAGCACGGACTTGTTTTCCGTCACCGCTTTCAAATACGATTTCGCCGCCGAACCGTGAAGTTCACCGTCCGAAAATTCGGCCACCGCGCCCATGCGTTCCAATTGCGCGAAGGCTTCCACAGTGCGTTTCTGCGCCGCCAGTTCCACGGCCTTGCGATATTCGGCTTGGTGTTGCCGCCGGATGGCCGTCAATTGGCCGGACTTGAAATCCGAATGCTGCTCCAAAATTCGCAGCGCATCGCCGCGCGCAACCGAAGCGTGCTGCCCGGTATCACCGGACAAAATGATTCGCGCATCGCGTGCGCAATTAAACAGCCGTTTCATGTCGTCCATCCCCACCGCCCCAGCTTCATCCAAGACAATCAATTGCCGTTCGGTCGGAACCGGCTTTGACAGCAGCAGGCTTTGCAGTGTTTTCGCCTCGAATCCCTCTTTGCGTAACACGTCCGTTGCCGCCGCCGTTGGCGCGCAAAACAACGGTTCAATCTTCGCCTCTTTGCAGGCGGCGACCAGTTCGCGCAACGCCGTGGTTTTGCCGCTGCCTGCCAATCCTTTGAGTCCCGTAATCCGGTCACTGGTCCGCAGGACATGGTAAATCGCCCGGCGTTGATCTTCGCCGAGCCAGTCGGCAGGCCGGTAGCCGGGATGCAACGGCGCAACCGAATCGCAGCCCGCGTTGACCGTCTGAATTAAATCCAATTCCGTCGCCACAATTTGCTTGGTTGAAAATCCGCGTTCTGTTTTCACCAAGTCCGGTGAATGCTTCACCGCCCCTTTCAAATGGTTCAAATCCACCGCACCCAGGCGATGCGACAATGCCACGTTCAGCAATTCATGTTCCGGCACGACCGATTTGCGCTCGAACACATGAGCGACGGCATGGTTCAGGGCTTGGTTTTCCACCAGCGCAATTCGCGGCAGGCGGGTTGAATGGGCCGACGCGCGGAGTGTTTGCAGCGATTGCCGTTCGTCATCCGACAATTGCGACAACTGCCGCTGGCGCACTTCCGCCGTTGAAATGCCCTTGATTTTCTTTGCCCGGCTCTGATGCACCGCATGGGAAATTTCGTCGTTGGAAAGTTTGCGCCCCAACTTTTCTTCCATTTCCTTCACCACCGCGTCACGCTGCTGCGCACGCTTGGAAAATCGTTTCAGCATTTCATCGCCCACGCCCTCGATTGCAAAACCGTGTTTGGCCGGGATAATGCGATACCCGATTTGTTGCACCCGTTTGGCCAGTTCATTCCGATATACCGCCGTGCCATAGCGAATCGCGTCATACATGCCGCGCGCTTCCAATGCCTTCCAGCAACGCTCCTCTTTATCAAACGTGGCGTTGAACACCGTGAAATGCGTATGCAACTGCGGATCAAGCGCGCGGGAACTGTCATGCACGAAGGCTGCCGCTACGAGGTTGCCCGTCGTCCGATCCGTCCGACTGCCCTGTTTCCGCACCCGCGCGGCAGCGAAAGTTTCGAGTTCACGAAACGCGAGCTTGGCCGCTGCCTCATGCGCTTCAATCAATCGCGGGTCGTCCAGTGTGACCGCCAGCACCGAAACCGATTTTGGCGCGGAACAGGTGAAATCATAAAACACCCGGCGCTGGCCTTCCTTCTGGCTTCGCTGCGTCAGCCGTTCGCCATCGTTTGGATTTTGATTTTTGCAGAGCGCGTGAAATTGTTCGCGCGTGACATTTTCCTTTAACCCCAAGCGTTCCGCGCCCGCGCCCATCCACTGTCCGGGGCGGATTTCCCCGGCGGCGTAGTAATCATTCTGCGCCAGATGCTCGTCGAAATACTTCCGGGCATCCGTCAGATTTTTATGAGCGACAGCGGTGAACATGGAATGTTTCAGTTTTTCCAAAGCGCCACCGACCTTGTTTCTGCCGTATCTTGACTCTTTTGATTCATATCAATTGACGAGTCTGACATAAATTTTCGACTACCTTGTGTAACAGGCGCGCAAAATTGCACCGTCACAATCCGGGCAAAACCATCGATAAATCGCATTTCTCGGTAATAAATCCTTACAATGGCAAAATGATGACGATGACCATGACCTCGAAATGCGGGCAAAAGGATGGTTGAAATCATCGGAGGAAATTTCCCCGGCAGCAGGTTCGATTTCACCGCCACCGTGAAGCTGACCGGCGGACGCCAGTCTTGCCGACAAAACTTTTGCCCGCGAATTTCACGATGGCGAAAACTCCCCTTTGCCGCCAACCAGCCGCCGGTTACAAAATAATCATTTGGCAATGGACTCCCGCTAAAACCGCCATTCGCCTTGAATTCTGCCGTGCATGGACTCTTTTGTTTCATGTCAATTGATGAGTCTGACATAAATTTTCGACTGGTTAGTTCAATGGATGAACAAAATTGCACCCGCAAAATCCGGGCGAAACCCTTGACAAATCGTGTTTTTAGGTAATAAATCCTTACCATGAAGATTATGACCATAACGATGACATTGACCTCGAAACGCCAGACGGTCTTCCCGCTGTGGTGGTGCCGACGTGAAGGATTGGAAAACGGCGGCCCGTTGAACGTGTTCGACCTGGGCAAAGATGGTCTGTTGATCCGTCCGGTAAAGGCTCCCGGAAAAGAGGTCATCACCAAACTTTTGGAACAAACACCCGCCAGCCGACATTCCCCCCGTCAGGCAGCCGCCATTGTCAATCAGGCGTTGCGCCCAGGTGCGTGATGAATCTGGCCGTCATTGATCCCGGTGTCTTCGTGGCAGGCGTCTTCTGGCGTCACGAGCCGCACCTGTGCCTCAAAGCGTGGCTGCTCGGCATGATGACGCCGGTGATGACCGACGAAATGCTCGCTGAATACGAGGCGGGACTGGAATGGGTGAAGCAGGAGCAGCAATTCACGACGGATACCGAACTGTGGGTGGATGTCTTGCGACCATCGGCTTTGTGGGCGGAGTCGCTGTCGGTTGGAAAAATCGTGTGCCGCGATTTCAAGGATGAGAGATTGATTGAGGCGGCAGTGAACGCCAAATGTCACACGATCATTGCCCGCGAATGGGATTTGACGAAAGTGGAGAAACCCTTTGGCATTGACCTATACACCCCGCACGAATGGCTGGGCACGTTGACCCGACCGCAGAGAAAACGATTGCGCGGTTAAGCTGCCGGGCAATGTGCTCCAAACATCCAATGATGGATTTGGCACGGCTCTTTGACTGGCCGGCTTGCTTCCAGGTATTCAGCAACCGGCCAGACAAATCGCCGCATTGAAACCGAACCTATACGGCGGCGCACTCAACGGGCATTTCTAAAATCCCGCGACTCCACAAAGATGTTCCGCCGCTCCGATTTCAGAAATGCCCGTTCAGTGCGAAAGGAAAAATCGTCATGGCAAATTCTCATCGCAGTCACGAATCAAATGCCGATGAAATGCACCCCATCCAAACGGTCACGAAAACAAAAATGGGAACACTCGCCATGCACCGAAGCAAAAAACTATACGTTCACGCGAGCATGAAAAATGAGGCATTGCTAGACGCAAAAATGGAATGGGGAAGGATGACACCATCCCCTACCAAAATCGGTAGTTAAAAACGCAACCAGAAACCAGGCAACTAAAAGTGACGAAAAGCGACAACGCATTTGTCACTTTTCGTCGCCTCCACTCCTGAAATTTCGCCGGCACTCGCCGCTTTTCGTCACTTGATTTTGTCGCCATTCGTCGCCCTTTGCCGCTACACGCGGCGTGATTTCATCTCACTTTAACTTTCACCTGCTCTCTTCCACCGTTTTTCATTATCGGGCTATGCTGTCCGGCGATGACTGAAACGGCACATCAAAAACGCGGCGGCAAACCGTTCCACAGTATTTTGGAACCGCACTATGATTTTATCCGCGAGCTGCGCCAACGGCGCAAGACGTGGCAGGAAATCGCCGACTTGCTGTTGAGTGAAAAGGGCATCCGCGTCACGTTTCATGCTCCGTATCTATTTTACCGGCGCAGATTGAAGCGGGCCACCAAACCGCATTGGGAAGATGCGGAAAATAATTCCGAATTCCAACCCGCCCGCCCCAAAGAAACGGCCAACCGGCCGCAATCACGCCCATCACCGTTGCCAAAACCAAACCCTTTTACTCGCCCAAACATCAAAAACATTAACACCGATCAAGAATTCACATGAACACCAACATCACCAAACGCATCCACATCAATCCACAATCCAAAGGCAGCCTCGGCAAAAGTTTCGAGGCCGAGTTCCGCACCGCCTGGCTGGATTATCACCAGATCAGTTGGAACGGTTCCGATCTCGATGACCGGCATCATTCGTTTGCCGACCGCCATCCCGAACAGGTGCAGTCCTATGTTTTGGGCAATGACGACGACAGCAAATCCACCCTGCTCGGATTGTTTCGCAACGTGTCGCGCAGTGACGCGCCGGTTCACGTCGTTGATTGCCGGGCGCAGGCCGACGGCCTCATCGTGCAGGCGCTGGAGTCGTTGCAATTGCTCGAATCGCTCGCCACACAAGGTATTCGGTTCACGTTTTTCCTGTTTCCCAGCGAGGACACCGAGAGCATGAACAATTTACTTGAACTGTTTTATTTCGCGGGCGACCGCGTGGATTATGTGATTGTCCACAACCCGGCCAAAGTGAGGACGAACCTGTTCAAGAAATCCAACATCGAAGCCGAGTTGAAAAGGTTTGGCGCGAAGGAACTGACGTTGCCGGTGGTGACTTCCATCACGTTGCTGGCCATCAAACGCGCCGAGGCCAAGGCGAACCGCAAGTTGAGTTTTGCGGAAGTGGCGACGCCCGGAGCCGCACACTTGGAATTGATGCTGGCCGGGGAAATGCAATGGGCGATGCAGCAGATGTTCCGGCAATACGACGCCGTTGCCGATTTGCTGGTGCCAGAGCAACAGGTGCCGGAGGTCGAATCACAGCCGGAGCCGGCGGCAAAACAGGCCCGCCCCAAGCATCCGATGCTCAACCTGGGCGAATGAGTATGGACAAGGATGATTTGACCGCCCTGTTGGTTGACGCGCCCGCCGAGGAAGTGGATCAGATTCACCGGCTGTTGCACGAATGGAGCGTCGGGCCGGACAGCAGTTTCCCGGTGCAACTGGCGTTGCTGACCAGGGCGCAATGGCGCATCGCGGCCAATCTGCCGCGCTTGATGAATGATGCCCGCAAATTGATCGAACTGCATCTGGCCGAATACCGGCGGCAGAGTCAGGCGATGGCAGATGATTTTGCCGGCACGGTGGACGGCCAGAACAAGGAGTTGAAAAAAACAGTCGAAATTCACATTCAGGCAACGCGGCAGGCTGCGGAACAAATCCAGGTGCAGCTTGCCGACGCGGAGGCGGTCGCCAGCCGGATCAAATCTCTAATGGAAAGTGCGGCATCTGAATGGAGGGGCATCAAGGGCAGCACCACGGCTCAATGCGAACGATTGGAACAAGTCTCCAACGACTTGCAAGACCGTTTCGCGTGGCGGGTGATGCTTCGGTCGGTCGCTTGGTTCTTGCTGGCTCTCGGCTATGGAGTTTGCATCGGCCATTATTGGATTCACTGAGCTTTTGCTCATGGCGCAGTCGCGCTGGCAATGACGCGCGCCAATCCAGATTCAATTGTATGTCGCCGGTCGTCGCGTCAAGGTCGAATTCCCCTGTCTCCCTTGAATTTCCACCTTGACCCGCCGCCCGGCTCCGGGGCTTTTGCGTTTAGGATTTCGCGCGTGGAATGTGTTTCTCTGGGAAAGAATCAGAACCCCAAAACCATCCGTTACGAACGGCGAAGCTTGCGGCGAGGGAATTTGGTGGACACTTTCAAGCGCAACGCTGGGTCGAGCTTTTTCAAATCCAGTTTTGCGGGAAATAAGTCCATGACCTCGACGCCGAGAACTTTGGCCAGAAACAACAATTCGCAATCCGGCACACGCCGAAATTGCGCTTCCAACTTGGCCAGCGATTCACGGCTGACATCCCAGCCCTCGACTTGCAGCTTGGCCGCGAGCGCTTCCTGGGTGCATTTTTTCCTGATGCGAAATTTCCGCACCTGTGGGCCGACGAGATTGAGCGGAGCAGTCATCCGACCTCGAAGGCTAGGCCAGTGCCGGCAAGTTCTGTTCTTTTAAGAGAACAATGTTGACTTCAATTCACAAACTGCTATAAAATCTTCAAGGCTTGGGTTTAAGCGTGTTCGCTTGGACGACCGCTTTTTTGGGGAAATCTGAAACAATACGAACCAGACACGGGATTATGACTGGCACGACTAAACTTCTGGCGGTCGAAGACCAAACATCGGTGGCGATGGTGTTCCACCGGATGCGAGGTTCAGAGGGTCTGGAACGCCGAAAGAGCCATGCGGCTGACCCTGCCAAGTTGGACATGCCAATTTTCATTGCTCGCTTTATTTGGCATTTGTTTGGCAAAATACGGTTAGAGAGAGGGTATTATAAATTCACGAAAAAAACTCTTGCCGATTTCTGGGGAAGACGAAAGATGTAAATGCCTTTTGAGAAAATTCAAGCCATCCATAATCAATGTAAACATTTTTGAACGCAGCAAACGATGCAGGAAGGAGAATATCTATGAAACTGAAAACGCTTACTTCCAACATTGCGACAACCGTCGCCATTCTCACGCTGCTCGCTTCCGCCACGCCCAAAGCGGTGGCAGATGTCATTTATCAAACCGGGTTTGAACCTCCAACGTTCAGCGTAGGGACATTAAATGGGCAAAATGGTTGGTCTGTCAGCGGCGCATCAACGTCTCAAACTGTTGTTGAGACTTCAGTCGTTAGAAACGGGCTACAGGCCGTAGGTATTACGCCTTCTGGCGCAAACGGAGTTGTTGTTGGAGCCGTCCGCTATGTTTCCTACAACGCGGCCAACCAAATTCTTACGTTTGGCAACGATGCGTTCCTCTCCGCGACCGGAACTAAGAATTTTTGGACTGCAATCGATACAGATTTTTATCCCAATTCACATCCTAATATCGACATAAACATTGACGGGAGCGGGCTGATTCACGTCTTTATTATGGGAACAGATCATCCTAGTGGAGTCTATGTTACACGCGGCGTATGGAATCACTACGAGTTAGATGTTAATTTTATCAATAATACCGTCAGCGCTTTCTACAATTCCACTGTGCTTGTTCAAAACGTGTCTTTCTCCTCGTCCAGCACCACACTTGGCATATATGCGTTCTATGCTCAGCCAAGTGCAACAACAGACGCCGGATATTTTGACAACTTTTCCGTAACAACGTCAGGAAGCAGCACCCCGGCAACTTTCACTCCAACGGACATCGCAACGCTGAATGGAACACAGGAGAACAGCATCACGCTTTTGACCAGCGCCAACCTGTCGGGCAGTTTTCCGTATTTGGCTGCGGACGGCGGCAGCGCGGGCCAGAATATGATAACGGTTGTCGGACTGGTCAACAGTGCTAACCAATGGGTTGGTGGCGCTCCGCAAGTCGTTTACAATGGAGTTCCCTCGCAGGGCGGAAGCTCCGGCACCGCTTCTTGGTCGAACCTGACTGTGCCGTCGAGTTCGGGAACTTGCCAGTTATGGTTTCAAAGCTATCTGACAACCAGCACAAGTGCTGCCATCAGTTCCTTTGAGACAAGCCCGCCGACCGTGTCCGGCTATCTGTCTGGAATTGTGGCGACGGTCATAGTCGGTAATCCGCCAAGTTTTACTCCGACGACGATGGCGACGTTGAACGGAACGCAAGAGAATAGCATAACTCTTGCACCTGCCGCCAACCTGTCGGGTGGCTTCCCGTATTTGGCCGCGGACGGCGGCAGCCCCGGTCAGAACATGATAACGGTAATAGGGCTGGTCAATAACGCCAATCAATGGGTTGGAGGCACTCCGCAAATTGTTTACAATGGCGTTCCCTCGCAGGCTGGAAGCAGCGGCACCGCCTCTTGGTCGAACTTGGCCGTGCCGCCGAGTCCGGGAACTTATCAGTTGTGGTTTCAAAGCTTTCTGACGACCAGCACCAGCGTCATCTATTCCTTTGAGGAGAGTCCACCGACCGCGTCGGGCAATCTGGCTGGCATAATCGCTACCGTAACGGCGCAGGGACCGACCGTCATCACCGGCTCCGCTAGTTCCATCACCGCGAATTCAGCGACGTTGAATGGCAGCGTCAATCCGAACGGCTTGGCGACGACGTATTATTTCCAATACGGCACAAGCACGGCTTACGGACAAACCGTTACCCCGTCGCTAAATTCGGCCGGTAGTGGCACAACGGCGCTAAATGTATATTCGCCAACGGTGCTCAATCTTGTCCCGAACACTACCTACCATTTCCGCTTGGTCGCCAGCAGCAGCGCGGGAACGACTCCCGGCGGGGATCAATACTTTACAACGCCGTCGGGCGGGTCGCCTGCGAGCGCCGCCAATTCCAGTTTAACCGCCGCGCCACCTTCGGCTCCGGCAGACGGGACAAGTCAAATCACCGCCACCGTGACGTTGCGGGATGGAAATAATAACCCCGTTGCAGGGAAAAGTGTTCAATTCTATGCCTTGGAAATAAATAGTGGCGGGACACCCGTGGCAGGTTCACTTCAGTTCCACGGGTCAGTGAATCCAACCGATGTAAATGGCCAGGCGACCGCAGCAATTACGGCTAACACGCCCGGCACAGTGACCATTACGGTAAAGGACACGACGGATAACATAAGTGTATCACAACCAGCAACGGTAACATTTTCGCCTACACTCCAGACGCCTGTTCCGCCCAACGCCGACCTACAGAGTGCAATTCAATCTCTGTATCAAGTGAGTGCGAAAATCCTTAATGGGACTCCGACGAGTGGCCTTGACCTGACCAACATAGTTACCGATGAAGGAGCAATGGCCCATTACTTCTATATTGCGGCGGGACAAGATGCTGTTCAAGCCTTTGCGGATGCGGTTGTTTTTGGAGTTACTGCGCTGACTGACACCGAAGGGTTATCGTTCCTTCAGAAGCTTGCAATTCAAGAAGGGCTGACAATAGAAAACGTATCTTTGGATCAGCAACTTTCTGAACTGGTAAAGCACGAGCTGTCTGGCAATGGAGTTTTGGTTACAAGGGCACAAAATGTCGCTTCTGCATGTAACAGTTTCCAGCAAGAGATGCAATTCATCGAATTAACCATCCTATCAGGTGTTCCGATGGGTGTAAACAACAACAGCAGTGTTTATGTGAATGATTTCAACTCGCGCCAGCAGGCTAATCAAGTTCTACAGCAATATGCACAGCAAGTGCATGATTATTTTTCTGCTCTTCAAACCGCATCGCAGAATGCCGCAAATGGAAATATTTCAACAACATTGATTGCGAACTCAACTGTTACGGCTGGAACCACCATTTTAGATGAACAGACGGAAGATACTGCACCCGAAGCTGGGGCGGCGATAGGTGCTTTGCCAGCCGCCATTAACATCTGGCAAGAATATCAGAATGAAAACCAGAACATGGATGCACATATTGCCCTCGGCTTCAATATAGCGGCGGTTGGGGGTGTAGCGGCGGACATTTCAAATAACGTTAATGCTGCTTTTGCAGAACTTACACAACAACAAACACCAAATCCGATAACCGGTCAAGTAGTGGACGCTAGAGTCAACTATTCATACACATCATCAACTTCGCAAGGAGACATCAGCGGGTGGATGCCATCGCATACAATTAATCCAACGGTGAATCTCGTTACTAGCGCTACGGCAGACGTAACGTTGAAAAATACGATGTCGAGCGACTCGGCCACATTCTTTGTCTATGCGGAATACTCTTTCGATGGCAGTTTTTTTGGAATCAACGGATACGTCCCAGCGGCATCAGTGGCGTGGGTCACAATTCCCGCAGGCCAGACAAGCGAGTTTCAATGGACGCTGTTTGATGGAAATAATGGTGCAATTCCTTCTTCCTCCGGTTCAATTGTCACTTTTGACGCAATCGGGGCCAATAGTTCTGGAATGTTTTACATTGGTTCTTCGGTCAACGTTGGTCCACTTGCACTGCAACACAAAGCTGCCGACGGCAGCCCAAAACCTTTAGATGGTGGATCGAGCAACAGTGTTATATACATTGAAAATCCGATAAGATGCTATGTAAATCAGAATCCAAGTAACCAAACTTACCAAGCTCACATTTGGATTGAGAATCCTTTTGTTGTTCCCCTCACCGCTACGGTCACACAAGTGATTCCAGACGGAATCATGGTTTCTGATTTGTCCACGAATGGAACGCTACAAGGTTCTTCGATTGTTTGGACGAATTGCATTGCTTCAAGCAATTCAGTGGGAAACAGTTTTACGTTTAGCCTTTCAGTAACACCAGGCGTTCAAACAAATTTGCCACCGTCAACAGTAGTTTTTTCAGACACAAATGGAAATAGTTTGTCGCTTCAAGGCGTGGCACCGAATTTCAACGGATTGTTTCCCGTTCAAGTCGGTAGTTTAATTCCTGTCGGCGTATTGGGCGTTGATTCAACGATGCTTGTCGCGGTGACGAATTTGACCGGCACAAGTCAGTCCGGTTCTCTGACGGTTACGCTTACCGATTCATCAGGAAATCCGGTAACGAACGTTTTAGAATCGTTTTCTTTGGACGGTTCGGACGGCACGAATTTGAGTTTCACTTTGCCCGGCTCCTTGTCGGCTGGCTCATATTCGCTGACGGGTTCATTGAGCATCAATGGCGGGACGGGCCAGGTTCTGGCGGGAAATTATGTCGTGCCCGCGCCGCCGGTGGCGCTAAATCTCGGTTCATCTCCGGCTTTGACGACGAACGGCCTGAATATGGCGCTGCAAGGCCCGACTGGGAATTATCTAATTGAGGCTTCATCCGACCTTTCCAGTCCCACCAACTGGCGGCCGATTGCATTTTATTCCAGCACGAATGCGTCGTTTTATTACAATTTCAGCGTTCCAATGGCGACGAATGCGAATCAGCAATTTTATCGCGCTGTGATGCAGTGAGTTTCAGAATGAAAGCAAAATGTAAATTCCTGACGTTTGCAGTCGCATTCATATCAATTGTGAATTGGTGTCAGTCAATCACGCCCCAACAAATTCTCCCATCACCCACTACCAATTTGTTCAATTTCCAATCGGTGCTCTTCGGCCCTTTTCAAAGTTTAAGTTTGAATGTCGTGAGCGTGAACTCCGCAAACGGTGCGGTCACAATCAATGGAGGCGATACGCGCCAGCCGGGAACACCATTTTCATGGCAGTGGGGCGATGGTTCTACGACGAGCGGTTTTTTTCCGCAAACACACACTTACCTTAATACAACCTCGAATTATGTGGTGACGGTGACGGCTTTTTACAGTGGTGGTTCGACTGGAACGGCTCAAACGGTTGTGTGGTTTGCGCCCCCCAGCATCAATCCAGTTACGTTGCCACCGGATACTACAGTCACCATTGCAACTTCTCCACAAACACTTGTCAGTCGAAATGGATATGGATTTTCTCCGACGTTGACTAACTTCGCCACGACGAGTTTTAGAATCATACCGCAGACGAACATTCAATATGTATTGACTGCGGCTGCGGCGATGGAGCGAGATTTCGTCAATGAAAATTATGTTCTTGTCAATGGCCAGTTTCAGGAAGTCGTCATGTGCGACCCAAGCGTCGCCGGATATTATACCCTTTGGTATGCCTCGCCTGTCGCATTTTCTGGAGGCAATACTAACGCTCTTGCGGGTAGTATTCCGTGGGCGTTCTATTTTAATGAAATGGGAAAGAATTTCACCTTGAACTCGCCGTCAAATTATTGTTTCGGCGGCAAAATTGACGGAGACGCTAACGCTATTATCAGTGAATCGTTTGGCGGGATATTTGAAATCGCGACAGCCTATGAACTAATAAACCACAGCACCGAACTTGGATTAAATTCTGATTTAGTTGCTGACATCCGCAACAGCGCACTTGGGGCGCTGTCTATTGTCCAGGCGAATTACAATAGCTACACGAATACCGGCAGCGTATTTCACTCATGGAACAATGGAACGGTGTCTCCAGACGTAACCATTGATACGTTCTCGACCATTTCCTACAAATTTATCCAACATGCTGAGCAAAGTGGAAACGGCTACCGCGTCCCACTCAAAAGGCTAATGCAGGCATTGGAACTATTTAACAGCAATTGGCTGAATAGTTTTGATCCAAGCGGGGACACTCCCGCAGCAGATTCATTCCGGGCGACACTTTGGGTGGCGGCTTTGTCGTATGCTTTTCAAACCGATCTGCGAAGCGAATTTGAAGCGCTTAATTTTCCAGTGAGCGATACGACTTATACAAATCTTTCAACGCAAATGGCCGCTTTGCCGGATATAATCAATACGCCCTACCAGTTGAACATCCAATCTTTACCGACTTTTGGCCCAAGCCTTTTAATAAATGGTCCGATTCCGCGCTTTTACACAATTCAAGTTATTACAAATCTCTCAAAATCCACCTGGACAAACATAGGGAATGTATTTAACGCCAACACGAATTCCCTATGGATGGACGCATCAAATACAAATAAATCGCGATTCTATCGTTCATGGCTATTGCCGTGAGCTTCAATTAAGAGTCGCTTCGGATTGAAGGCCGGAAGATTTATTTTCCGTCACCAGAATTTCCCGAATCCGGGGTTGGCCTTCGACAATCGGCGAATGATATTTCGCCAGCAACGTCGTCAGGAATCCGGGTTGCGATTGAGCCGCGCCTTCATGCGCATGAAGGCGCAGGCGCTCGCATTAAAGCTGGACGAGGTTGACTTTCTGTTGTAAAAACATGTCACTATTTTCAACATGAAAAGACAGCCTAAATCAACACAAGTCATTGAGCCAAAGGCTAGAGCGATCATCTTTGGACATGGCAGGGGTTGGGTGTTCACTCCGCGAGACCTGACCCAGCTTGGCGACCCGCGTTCGGTCGGCATGGCTTTGACGCGCCTGTCGCGCAAAGGTGTCATTCGCCAGCTCGCGCGCGGTCTTTATGACTATCCGATTGACCACCCCACGTTAGGTCGTGTGGCCGCATCCGCCGACGCGGTGGCCAAGGCGCTGGTCAGCCGCGATTCTGTCCGGCTTCAACCCGCTGGGGCCTATGCCGCCAACGTCCTCGGCCTTTCCGATCAGGTGCCGATGAAAATTGTTTTCCTGACCGACGGAGCATCTCGCCGCGTCAAGCTCGGCCAGCGCGAAATTATCTTAAAGCACACCACCCCGCGCAACGTCACCACCGCCGGGCGCAAAAGCGGCACCGTCATTCAAGCCCTTCGCCATCTGGGTCAACGCCATGTGGACGACAAGGTGCTCGCCATTTTGCGTCGTCAACTCAACGCCGATGACAAGGTGCAACTGCTCAAAGACCTCAAATACGCTCCCGCTTGGGTGGCAAACATTCTGCAACGGCTCGCCGCCAAAACGACTTGAATCATGGATGGCTTCCTCAAAATGTCCTCGAAGGACCGCCGGCTCGCCTGCCTTCAGGTCGAGGAGCGGATGCACTTGCAGGCCGCGAGCGTTGAAAAAGATTTTTGGATTTGCTGGACGCTGCGCGATCTGTTCGCGCTGCCGGGAATTGGACCTCATCTTACCTTCAAGGGCGGCACTTCGCTTTCCAAGGCATGGAAACTTATTGAGCGTTTTTCTGAAGACATTGATCTCATCGTGGACAAACAGACGTTGGGTTTCGCCGGTGAAGCCTCTCCCGACCAGGCTCCGAGCAAAAAGCAACGCAAGCTCCGTCTCGAAGCCCTGATGGAAGCCTGCCGCCGCTGGGTGCAGGAAACTTTGCAGCCCGCGCTGGCCGACCGCATCCGTGCCGCGCTCGGTCCCACCGGGTGGAAACTCGAAGTTGATCCCGACATGGACGATGGCCAATGCCTTCTGTTCCATTATCCCGGCGATTTTGACCCGGCCGAGGCCGGTTATGTGCGTCCGGTTGTAAAAATCGAACTCGGTGCGCGCTCGGATGACTGGCCGCATCAGGAAAAATTGATTCAGCCCTATCTCGCCGAAGCTTTCCCGAATCTGGCAAGCGGTGCGGCAATTCCCGTCCGCGTTCTCGCCGCCGAACGCACCTTTTGGGAAAAAGCCCTGCTGCTGCATGAGGAAACTTTTCGTCCCGCTGACAAACCACGCAAATTTCGCATGGCCCGGCACTACTATGATGTCTGGTGTCTGATCACGCGCGGTGTGGCCGAACGCGCTGCCCAAGACCGCGCGCTCTTTGACCGTGTGGCCGCGCATCGTGAAATCTTTTTCCGCTGGTCATGGGTGGACTACACCACGCTCCATCCCGGCGCGCTCCGGTTCGTGCCGCCCGCCCACCATCTTGATGCGTGGCGCAAAGACTATCAGGATATGCGCGGCGAAATGTTCTTCGGCGCAGTGCCCGTCTTCGACGAGATCCTTCGTGTCGTCGGTGACTTCGAGAAACGCTTCAACCAATTGTCACCAGCATGAGATTCAAAACTAATCCCGTCAAAAAAGTGCCAGCAGAAGTGCCAGCAAACCTCATCGGTGGGGAGTAAAATGGGGTTAAAAAAAGTCGGCTGGAGTTATCCTTGACATAATGCAGGAAAGCCTTTAGTATTAAGGGAACGGTGATGGTTTAGACAGTTGATTTCGAGTGGCTTGTGGAAGGCGAAACGCGTCCGATTCCGACCCTCGCCTCGAATGCAAAGTGGCTCGTAGAGGTGACATTATGAAGCCTGAAGGCGCAACTATGTATGGAACCGGCAAATAATGCAC